>JADHEF010000227.1_pt1 | contig 67700 bp, 46 predicted proteins | sample 8952391 | NCBI WGS metagenome assembly JADHEF01 (sample SAMN16124439, study PRJNA663245) | bioreactor sludge metagenome | isolation source: sludge (nitrite) | place: India:Bengaluru | collected 2019-02-28 | reverse complement strand
GTGATATCCACGGGTGCCTGCCCGGTTGCGGTTCCCGGCGTGGTCGGCGAGACGCGGGAAGCCGCACAGATCCTGCTGGAAGGTGCTAACCTTACCGCTGACGCGGTGACACAGCAGTGCAGTGACACGGTCGCTGCGGGTCTTGTCATCAGCCAGAACCCCGCTTCAGGTGCTGAGGTTGCGCCCGGAACGGCGGTGGCCTTGGTGGTTTCCACAGGCGCATGCCCTGTGACGGTGCCGAACGTGGTCGGCCTGACGCAGACAGCGGCGCAGATATTGATTGAGGCGGCGGGGCTTGCCCTGGGCGCGGTGACAGAACAGTGCAGCGACACAGTCGCCGCAGGGCTGGTCATCAGCCAGAACCCCGTTTCCGGTATAGAGGTTGCTCCCGGCACAGCGGTGGCACTGGTGATATCCACGGGTGCCTGCCCGGTTGCGGTTCCCGGCGTGGTCGGCGAGACGCAGGAGGCGGCGCAGATATTGATTGAGGCGGCGGGGCTTGCCCTGGGCGCGGTGACAGAACAGTGCAGCGACTCGGTGGTGGCTGGCTTGGTGATCAGCCAGAACCCCGCTTCCAGTGTTGAGGTTGCGCCCGGCACGGCGGTGGCGCTGGTGGTTTCCACAGGCGCATGCCCCGTGACGGTGCCGAACGTGGTCGGCCTGACGCAGACAGCGGCGCAGACGGCCATCACGGGCGCGGGCCTCACGGTGGGCGCGGTGACACAACAGCACAGCGCCACGGTTCCCGCCGGCCAGGTCATCAGCCAGTCGCCCACCGGGGGCGGCAACGCCGCACCGGGAAGCGCGGTGAGTCTTGTTGTGAGTTCGGGCCCCGACACCGGGTTGTTGACGGTGCCGAATGTGACCGGCCTGACCCGGTCCGGGGCGGAGTCGGCGATCACCCTTGCCGGTCTTGCCGTCGGTGCCGTGACCGAACAGTACGGCAGTCAGCCGGCCGGACAGGTCATATCCCAGAATCCGCCCGCAGGCCGCCAGGTGCCCTCCGGGACGGCAGTCGGCCTGGTGATCAGCAAGGGGCCGCTGCCCCTGCCGGTGCCAAACATGGCGGGCCTGACGCGCGCGCAGGCGGAGGCGGTCCTTGCGGGGTTCGGCTTTGTCCTTGGCACGGTGGCAACACAGGAAAGCGCCACGGTTCCCGCCGGACAGGTTGTGTCCCAGGAACCCTCCGCAGGCACCCAGGTAACGCCGGGCACGGTGGTGAACCTTGTCATCAGCAGCGGTCCGCCGCAGGCTGAGGGCGAGGGCGAACTGGAGGGTGAGGCGGAAGGCGAGGGTGAGGGCGAGGGTGAAGTGGAAGGCGAAGGTGAAGTGGTGATTGAGGTAACTATTCCCGACCTGACCGGCATGACAGTGGACGAGGCGGTTCAGGCGCTCACCGGACTGGGCCTGGCCGTGGGCGAACTGCTGGACGAGTTCAGCGGTGATGTGCCGCAGGGCATGATTGTGCGGCTGGACCCGGCGGCGGGCAGCCTGCTGCCGGCGGGATCAGTGGTGGACATCATTGTGTCGGCCGGACCGGAGGATAATGCCGGCTGCGGCTGCTCCGGATGCCGGAAGAAGGCGTTCGGGCCGGATGACTACCGCAGGATGCTTGGCGACTTGTTCCTTGCCGGGATCAGCGTGACCGCGCTGCTGGCCATGTCCCGGCGCAAACTGTAACGAAAGGTTTTGGCGGACCCTGCACCCGCCGACTGACAGCCCGCGCCCCTGTCCCACCCAACCCGGGTCTGGGAGACAAGGGCGCGGGTCCCTTTTTTGCCCCTATATCACCTCCAGCGCGTCGCGGCCGGGGAGGGCCGGGAAGGGCGCGTGGGGTTCGGCCTGGTACCAGAAGGCGGTGGAGGCGATGTCGTCGCGGAGGGGGAGATAGCGGCCGCCGCTCCGCCAGCCGAGGGCCTGGATGGTGACACGCAGGTCCTGCCGGAAGCGGATCGGGTCCATGATGTGCCAGCGGTAGAGGCCGAAGCGCTGCTGGGAGCGGTAGGCGCCGTCGGGCTTGATGACCTGGTGCAGCCCGGCGTAGGGCGTGTTGAAGACGGTGTATTCGCCGTTGCGGTCGAAGTTGTAGGAGCCGCAGAAATAGTCCTCCGTGCCGGTGCCGCAGATGGTGGGCCACTCGTCGCCGTCCATGAAGAACTTGATCTCGCCCTCGCCCCACCAGCCGGTGCTGTTCACCTGCCACGCGAGACAGGTGCCGACATAGTGGCCGCGCCCGCGCACGCCGTCGAGCAGGACGTGGTCGGTCTTGTCCGGGAGGGGGTTGCTGCGCCGCCACTGGGCGTGGAGGTAGGCCGCGTCGCCGGGCACTTCGGTGAGGGTGTAGTTGATCTGGTAGTAGAGCACCATCTCCGCGTCGTCGCGGTTTTCAAGGGTCATGCGGCAGTGTTTGCGGAAGGGCATCTCCCAGTAGCAGTTGAAGGCGCTGCCCGGATTGACGCAGACGGCAAGGGAGGAGAGGGGCGCGTATTCGCCCCAGCCCATGCCAAAAAAGTCGCCCACGGGGCATTCAATGCTGGGGGTCTCCTCATGGTCCCAGTAGACGCGCAGGATGGAATGCCGCCAGTTGCCCGTGGGAGTCATCCAGATTTGCTGGATCGCGCCCGGCCCGTCGATGCCGGCCATTTCGAAGAGGCTTCCCGCGGCGATGCGCACGGAGGGGGAGATTTTCCAGCCGCGCCCGAGGTCGCGGGCGCACTGGGCGCCGGTGCCGTCCTCGGCCATGCCGCCCGCGCCCTTCGCGCCGGTGAAGTTTTCCGCCGAAAGGGAGCGGCTTTGCGCGTTGGAGAGGAGGGACAGGCTGCCGAGGTGAAGGTTGAGTCCGTTGAACATGGCCGGGGCTCCTTTGGTTCGGGCTCCAGTTCTATCAGGAAGGCGGGCGCGGGGTCAAGGGACGGACGGGACGCCGCCGGTCCGGCCCGGTGCGCCGCGGGGAAGTTGAGGCGGGGCGCGGTTTGGAGATTTTCGCATGCGCATGGTAAAATCCTGGTTTCATTTCGCCCGGCCACATGCAGCCCCGCAGACAGCGGGGATGTTTCTTTTCGGGCGGCAAATGACGGCAGGGAGTTGGTCCAATGCCCACGTACACATACGAATGCAAAAAATGCGGCCATGAGCAGGAGGTTTTCCACGCCATGTCCGCGAAGCCGAAGGTGGCCTGCGCGGCATGCGGCGGGGCCTGCGTCAAGCTGATCGGATCCGGCGCGGGCGTGATTTTCAAGGGCAGCGGCTTCTACGAGACCGACTACAAGCGCAAGGGCGACGGCGCGCCGAAGAGTTCCGCCAAGGCGGAGCCGAAACCGGCGGAGGGCGGCGCGAAGACGGAGGCGAAAAGCACCCCCGCGCCCGCGAAAGGCAAAGGCGAGAAGTCCTGAAAACGGAGGAGCGGCCATGAACAACGAGCAAATCCGCGCCCTGAACGACGCGCACATCATCAACACCTACGGCGCGCGCCGCATGGCGGTGGTGCGCGGCGAGGGCGCGCGCCTCTGGGACGCGGACGGCCGGGAATACCTGGACTTTTTCGCGGGCATCGCGGTGTGCAACCTGGGCCACTGCCACCCGAAGGTGACGGAGGCGGTGTGCCGCCAGGCGGCGACGCTGGTGCACGTGTCGAACCTGTACTACATCGAGCCGCAGACGCGGCTCGCGGAGCTGCTCTGCGCGAACTCCTTCGCGGAGCGCTGGTTTTTCTGCAACGGCGGCGCGGAGGCAAACGAGGCGGCCATCAAGCTGGCGCGCCGCTACTGGGCGGAGCAGGGCACGCCGAAGCCGGACGTGATCACGGCGGACCAGTCCTTCCACGGGCGGACGCTGGGCGCGCTGACGGCAACGGGGCAGCCGAAGTACCACCAGGGCTTCGAGCCGCTTGTGCCGGGCTTCACCTATGTGCCCTATGACGACGCGGCGGCGCTGGAGGCGGCAATCACCCCGAATACGGGACTGATCCTGCTGGAGCCGATCCAGGGCGAGGGCGGGGTGCGCGTGCCGAAGCCGGGCTACCTCCGGGCGGTGCGCGAGATCTGCGACCGCCACGGCATTCTTCTCGCCCTTGACGAGGTGCAGACGGGGCTGGGCCGCACGGGCAAACTTTTCGCGCACGAGCACGAGGGCGTGACGCCGGACATCATGACGCTGGCGAAGGGCCTCGGCAACGGCGTGCCCATCGGCGCGATGGGCTGCACGGAGAAGGCGGCTGCAGGCTTCGGCCCGGGCGCGCACGCCTGCACCTTCGGCGGGAACCCGCTGAGCGCGGCGGCGGGCGTGGCCACGATGGAGGCGCTCACGGAGCCGGGCTTCATCGCGGCGGCGGCGGAAAAGGGCGAAACACTGCACGCGGCGCTGCGGGCGCTGGCGGCGCGCCACCCGAAGATCGTGGAGGTGCGCGGGCGCGGGCTCATGGCGGGCGTGGAATGCGCCGACGCGGTGGCACCGCTGGTGGGCGCGCTGATCGAGGCGGGCATCGTTTGCGGCCCCGCGGGCCCGAAGGTGCTGCGGTTCCTGCCGCCGCTCATCGTGACCGGGGCGCAGATTGACCAAGCGGTGGCGGCGCTCGACCGCTGCCTGGGAGAACTGGGATGGTAAAGCGCGACTTCGTTTCCCTGGCGGACTACAGCGGCGAGGAGATTCTGGCCTTCCTTGATCTGGCGGACCGGCTCAAGCGCATGCAGAAGAACGGGGAATGCCACCATTTCCTGGCAGGCAAGACGCTGGCCCTGATTTTTGAGAAACCGAGCCTGCGCACGCGGCTGACCTTCCAGATCGGCATGTTCCAGCTCGGCGGCCAGTCGGTGCTCATCGACGACGTCCTGGGCCGCCGCGAGTCGGTGGCCGACGTGGCGCGCAACCTGGAGCGCTGGGTGGACGGCGTGATGGCGCGCACCTTCAGCCACGGGCACGTGCTGGAGCTGGCGCGGCGCGCCACGGTTCCGGTGATCAACGCGCTTACGGACAAGCTGCACCCCTGCCAGATTCTCGCGGACGCCCAGGCGCTGCGCGAGCGCAAGGGGCTCGACCTCGGCAGTCTGAAACTGGCCTTCGTGGGCGACGGCAACAACGTGTTCAACTCGTGGGCGAACTTCGCGCGGCGCGTGCCGCTGAACCTGACGCTCGTGTGCCCGCCTGGCTACGAGGGCGATCCGGAGATTTGCGCGGCGGCCAGGGCCGAGGCGAAGGGCGCGTTTTCCGTGACACACGACATCGAGGAGGGCCTGCGCGGCGCGGACGCGGTGTACACCGACGTGTGGGCGAGCATGGGCCAGGAGGACGAGGCGGCGGAGCGGGAGCGCGTGTTCGCGCCTTACCAGGTGAACGCGCGGCTGATGTCGCTGGCAAAGCCGGACGCGGTGTTCATGCACTGCCTGCCGGCGCACCGCGGCCTGGAGGTGACCGACGAGGTGATAGACGGGCCCCAGTCCATCGTTTTCGACGAGGCCGAAAACCGGCTGCACGCGCAGAAGGCGGTCATGACGGTGCTGATGGGCGGCGGCTTCCCCCGGCCCATCTGAGGCGGAACTGACAGGGAACAACACCGGCGCGCGCCGGAAACGAAAAGGAGCACGCAATGAGCGGGAACACCAAGAAAATCGTCCTGGCCTATTCGGGCGGGCTGGACACGTCCATCATCCTCAAATGGCTCCAGGAGGAGTACAAGGCCGACGTGGTGGCGTACATCGCGGACGTGGGCCAGGGCGAGGAGACGGAGGAGGCGCGGCTGAAGGCGCTGAAGACCGGCGCGGTCGAGGCGATTGTGGGCGATCTGAAGGAGGAATTCGTCCGCGACTTCGTCTTCCCGGCGATGCGCGCGAACGCGATTTACGAGGGCCTGTACCTGCTGGGCACGAGCGTGGCGCGGCCCATCATCGCGAAGGGCATGATCGATGCGCTGCGCGCCACGGGCGCGGACGCGGTGTCCCACGGCGCGACGGGCAAGGGCAACGACCAGGTGCGCTTCGAGCTGACCTGCATGGCGATGGAGCCGAACGTGCGCATCATCGCGCCGTGGCGCGACCCGAAGTGGACGCTGAACTCGCGCGAGAAGATGATTGCCTACGCGGAGAGGCACGGCATCCCGGTGCCGGTGACGAAGAAAAAACCCTACTCGTCGGACCGCAACCTGCTGCACATCTCCTTTGAGGGCGGCATTCTTGAGGATCCGTGGTCGGAGCCGCCCGAGGACATGTTCGTCCTGTCGGTGTCGCCGATGAAGGCCCCCGACGCGCCCGAATACGTCGAGGTGGACTTCGAGGCGGGCACGCCCGTGGCGGTGAACGGCGAGAAGCTCGGCCCGGCGGCGCTGCTGGCGAAACTGAACGAAATCGGCGGACGCAACGGCGTGGGCCGCGTGGACATGGTGGAGAACCGCTTCGTGGGCATGAAGTCGCGCGGCGTGTACGAGACGCCCGGCGGCACCATCCTCTACGCGGCGCACCGCGCGGTGGAGCAGCTCACGATGGACCGCGAGGTGATGCTTCAGCGGGACTCGCTGTCGCCGAAGATCGCCCAGCTCATCTACAACGGCTTCTGGTACTCGCCCGAGTTCGAGGCGCTGATGACCTACGTGGACAAGAGCCAGGAGAACGTGACGGGCACGGCGCGCATCCGCCTGTACAAGGGCAACTGCGACATCGCCGGACGCCGCGCCGAGCGGACCCTGTACGATCCGCGGATCAGCACCTTCGAGGAGGACGAGGGCGCGTACAACCAGACGGACGCCACCGGCTTCATCCGGCTGAACGCGCTGCGCCTGCGCGTGCGCAACCGCGCCGGTTATTTCAAGGGCTGAGCATCCCGGAAAACACCCCGGGCCGGGCGCCGCGACGCGGTTCCCGGCCCGTTTTTTTATTTTGCGGGGGCGGCAAGCTCCGGCGTTGCCCAGTCGCCGGTCATGGTCCGGGGAAGGCGGCGCACCGTTTTCCCGTCACGGTCGCAGAAGTAGAGGGAGGACTCTGAGGGCTTGAGGGTATTGCCGTCGGCCCAGTAGGCGTAAAAGTCGGGGTGCGCGTTGAGGGGCCTGCGCGCGTGGGTGTGGTTGAAGACGCTGCCGCCGGTGACCATGCGCTCCCGCGCCCAGGCCGCGCCGCCGTCGGTGCTGGTCCACAGCGCGATTTCACCGCCGGGCGTGAAGGGCTGGGGCCCCGGCTCCGTGGGCCCGATGACGCGCCATTTGCCGGGATCTTCGGTGTAGAGGCTGCCCGAGTCGTAGTTGTTGTCCGCCACGGCCACGTCGGAGAAGGCCCATTCCCTGCCGGTCCAACGGGCGACGCGCCAGGTGTGGGGCCCGTTTTGCGGGCCGGGCTGCCAGCCGCGGCTGGTCACATAAAGCACGGCGGGGCGGCCCTCCGCGTCGTAGTTCACGTCCTTGACGTAAACCAGCAGCCCCTCCGCCTCGTAGTCGCGGACCAGCGCGGGGTTGTCGCGGTTGTCCAGGGGGGTCGGCACCGTTTCACCGCGCGCGTCCCGCCAGGTGGCGCCCATGTCCGCCGTCTCCAGATAATAGAGGTTGGTGCGGAAGTTCAGGCCCTTGCCCTTGGGATGGTAGTCAAAGGCGGTGCCGACGCGGTCCCCGCAGGGCCAGCTCACCTGGTAGTGGCCCTCCCCGAAAAAGCTGAGGGGCTTCGGGTCGGACCAGGCGAGGCCGTCGGGGCTCGTCGCGTACCAGAGCCCCCGGCCTTTTGCGTAGCGGGTGTGCAGAAAGAAGAAGCCCTTTCCCTTCACCCACCACGGCTGGGGGTAGGAGAAGTTGGTTTCCCAGACCCGGTCAAAGGCGCTGATGTCATAGGGCTTCACGCTCTTGAAGAGGAAGGACGGGCGCGCGGTGCCGTGGGAACTGGCAAAAACCCACACATGCCCGGTGTCATCGAGGGAGATGACGGGGTTGTCGTGGGCGTCGTCGGTTTTCTTGTCCATCAGCACGAGCGGGTTTGACACCCTGCCCGTGGCGTGGTCGTAGCAGGCGACCGTTTCCAGCAGGGAACCCGTGTCGCTTGCGCCGCCGAAGACGAAGAATGTCCTGTCCGCCTCCGGTGAGTAAACGGCCATGGGGATGTGCTTCATGCAGTAGGTGCCCAGGCCGCCGCTGTACTTGTAGGCGTACTGGTCCTTTGTGGGCTGGTTGAAGTACCAGATGCCCCGGTAGCCCCCTGCGGGAACCATCTCCTGCCCCCGCGCCGCGGCGGCGGCGAGCACCAGCAACACCAACGGCAGCGCGACGCTTCGGAATAAAAGCAGTCCGGGTTTCATGGGGTTCCCTTTCGGGTTACTCGCCTCCCCGCAGCCGCGCGCGCAGGCGCGCCTCAATCGGCGGCGTCACATAATGGCTGACGGGGCCGCCGAAGGCCACAATCTCCTTGACCTGGCGCGAACTGAGGAAGAGGTAGGGCTCGCTGGGCATGAGGCAGACGGTGTCCACCTCCGGATTCAGCTTCTGGTTGTTGATGGCCATGGTCAGCTCAAACTCAAAGTCGGAGATCACCCGGAGCCCCCGGATGAGCGCCTTTGCGCCCTTCTGCCGGGCGTATTCCACGGTGAGCCCCTTAAAATGATCCACTTCGACGTTGGGCAGGGAGGCCGTGGACTCGGTGAGCATCTCCAGGCGCTCCTCCAGCGAGAAGAGGCCGCTTTTGGCGCTGTTGCTAGCCACGGCCACAATGACGCGGTCAAAGAGCTTCGCGGCCCGTTCGATGAGGTCCAGGTGCCCCAGCGTGGGCGGATCGAAACTGCCCGGGTACACGGCCACGCGTTCTTCATTCATTGATCCATCTCCCTTCGAGCGCCGCCGCCAGGGCCGCCTCGGCCACCCGCCGCACCGGCGCGCCCGAAAGGCGGGCCGCCTCGCGGCAGGAATCGTGTTCAGGATGGTACAGCGGCGGCGCGCCGTCCGCGCGCAGGCCGATTTTCACGCGCACCGGGCCGAAGGGCGTCTCCACCGCGCGCCATTCGCGGCCCAGGGTGATGCGCCGCTCCTCCCGAAAGCGCACGCCCAGGGTGGTCGTGTGGTCGAAGAGCAGCCGCGCCGTTTCCGTTTCCCCGCCGGGCGCGCAAAGGACGGTGAGCAGGTGTGCGGGCCGCCCCTTTTTGCCCGTAACGGGCGCGGCAAAAACGTCTAGCGCGCCCGCGGCCAGCAGCGCCTCCATCGCCGGGGCGAGCATTTCGCCGGTCATGTCATCCACCAGCGTCTCCATGACGGTGACCATGCCCGGCGTGCCGGGAAGGTTTTCGGCGGCGGCCGTCCCCGCCGTGTCGCCGATGACGGCGCGCAGCACGTTCGCCCGGTCGGGCAAATCCTTTGCGCCCGCGCCGTGGCCCACGGCGGTGACGGTCATTTCGGGCATGGGGCCGAAGGCGTCCGCCCATTCCGCCGCCAGGGCCGCGCCCGTGGGCGTGGTGAGCTCGCCGGTTCCGTCGGTGCCGTAAACCGGCGCCCCAGTCAGCAGCAGCGCCGTGGCGGGCGCGGGCACGGGCATAATCCCGTGGGCGCAGCGGACGGTGCCGCCGCCCGCGTTGATTTTCGAGACGACAACCCGCCCCACGCCGAGCAGGTGCAGCGCCAGGTTTGCCGCCACAATGTCCGCGATGGAGTCGATGGCGCCCACCTCGTGGAAATGCACCTGTTCCACGGGGATGCCGTGGACCGCCGCCTCCGCGTCGGCGATGCGCCGGAACACGGCGATGGATTTCTCCTTCACCGGATCGGGAAGCTGCCCGTTGCGGATGATGTCCATGATATGGCCCAGGTGCCGGTGGACATGCCCGCCGCCGCCGTCCTCGTCCACCTGGAAGCGGGTGGCGGTGACGCCCCGCTTCACCACCCTGGCGGCGGTGACGCAGAAGCCGGGCACGCCCAGCGAGACCAGCCCCGCGCGCACCGCGCCGAAGTCCGCGCCCGCGTCAATGAGCGCGCCCACGGTCATGTCGCCGCTGATGCCGCTCATGCAGTCGAGGTAAAGCAGCTTCATGGCCTTGCCCCGCCGTGCGCCGCGCGGTTGACTGCGGCGGCGGCCGTGGCCGCGCCAAAGCCGTTGTCGATGTTCACCACGGTGAGGCCCGTGGCGCAGGAGTTGAGCATTCCCAGAAGCGCGGCGATGCCGCCGAAGCTCGCGCCGTAGCCGACGCTTGTGGGCACGGCGATGACCGGCGACGCCGTGAGCCCCGCCACCACGCTCGGCAGCGCGCCCTCCATGCCCGCGCAGACAATCACCGCGTCGGCGCCGTCAAAGCGCGGGCGCTGGTCCAGCAGCCGGTGCAGCCCCGCCACGCCCACGTCGTAGATGCGGTCCACGGGGATGCCCATCGCCTCCAGGGTCACCGCCGCCTCCTCCGCCACCGGGATGTCGCTCGTGCCGGCGCACATCACCGCCACGCGGCCCCCGGCGGGCTCCGGCGGGGCGACCGTGATGGTGAAGGCCCGCGCGGCCGCGTGGTGCTCCGCGCCGGGACAGCCCGCCAGCACCGCCGCGATCACCTCCGGCGCGCAGCGCGTGCCGAGCACGTTGCTGCCGTGGGCGGCCATGCGGTTGGCGATGTCCACCACCTGCTCGGGCGTCTTTCCCGCGCAGAAAATCGTCTCAGGATAGCCCTTGCGCAGGCTGCGGTGGTGGTCCACCTTCGCAAAGCCCAAGTCTTCGTAGGGCAGGGTGCGCAGCCGGTCCAGCGCCGCGCCGGGCGTGGTCCGGCCCGCGGCGACCGACTCCAGCAGTTCCAGCAGGTGGGAGGTGTTCAACAGCCCGCTCCGTGGTTGTTTCGGCAAAAAAAAGCGGCCCCGCGGCCGCCCCGTAAATGGTAATGCAACGGGGCCGGAGGGCGCAACCGCAGGGGGCATGGGGTATAATCCACGGGCGGCGGAACATGCCGCGGGAGATTACGGCATGACGGATGGACAACCCCTGATCGAACTGCGGGGGGTGACGCGGGAATATCCCGCGCTGCCCGCGCCGCTGCGGGTGCTGGACGGGCTCGACCTCACCCTGGACCCCGGCGAATGCGTTGCCGTGACCGGCCCCTCCGGGTGCGGGAAAAGCACGCTGCTGAACCTGATGGGCCTGCTTGACACGGCCAGCTCCGGCACGGTCCTGTTCAGGGGGGCGGACACGGCCGCGCTTTCCGCCGACACGCAGGCGGCGCTGCGCAACCGCGGGATTGGTTTTGTGTTCCAGTTCCACCACCTGCTGCCCCAGTGCACTGCGCTCGAAAACGTGCTGGTGCCCGCGCTGGTTCGCGGCGGCGGGGATACGGCGCGGGCCCGCGCGCTGGCGTTGCTGGACCGGGTGGGCCTCGCGGACAAGGCCGGCGCCCGGCCCGGCCAGTTGTCCGGCGGCGAGCGGCAGCGCGTGGCGGTGGTGCGCGCGCTCATCAACAAGCCCGCGCTGCTGCTGGCGGACGAGCCCACGGGCTCGCTCAACGAGGAGGCGGCGGAGTCGCTGGCGGATTTGATCCTGGAACTGCGGCGGGACGAGGGCATGGCGGTGGTGGTGGTCACCCACGCCCCCGCCATCGCCGCGCGGTTCGGCCGGATTGTGGAGCTGCGCCACGGCCGCGCCGTGCCGAAGGAAGCGCGCCCATGAACCTGACCCGCCTCGCCCTGCGCGGCATCGCGCACCACCGCCGCATCCACGCCGGGCTGCTGCTGGGCGTCACGCTGGCCTGCGCCATACTGGCCGGCGCGCTTGTGGTGGGCGACTCGGTGAAAATGACGCTGCGCGGCATCGCGCTCGCGCGGCTGGGCCGCGTCGTCCACGCGATCCGGTGGGAGGACCGGTTCTTTTCCCAGGAGCTGGCCGGGAACCTGCGGAATGACGGAAAAACCGTCCATGCCGCCGCCGTGCTGGCGCTACGGGGCATGGCCGCGCGCACACCCGACGCCGCCGAAGCGGGCAACCCGCTGAACCGCGCGCACCTGCTGGGGGTGGACGCCGCCTTCTGGAAACTTGCGGAGACGCCGCCACCCTTTGAGGCGCTGGCTCCGCAGGAGGCGGCGCTCAACGGACATGCGGCGCGCACCCTGGGTGTGAAGGCCGGGGACGACATCACCCTGCGCCTGGCCAGGCCGGGGCTGATGCCGCAGGACGCGCCCCTGGCCGCCGGCGTGGAGGACCGTTCCGTGTCGCTGCTGGTCACCGTGAGGGCGGTGCTCGATGATGATCAACTGGGCCGGTTCAGCCTGTCGGCGAACCAGGCCGCGCCGGGCAACGTGTTTCTTGACCGGACCTGGCTGCAAGAGCAGGCCGGACTGGCGGGGCTGGCCAACCTGCTGCTGGCGGAGGGCGGCGGGGAGCCGCCCGTCCCGGACTGCACACCGGAGCAGGCGGGACTGCGCCTGCGCGGGGGGCCCGGCGGCACGGTACAACTGGAGTCAACCCGGATTTTCCTGGAGGATGCGGTGGTGCGCGCCGGACTGGAACTGCCGGGAACGCAGCCGTCGCTCACCTATCTGGTGAACCGCATCACCAGGGGGGACAAGTCCACCCCCTACTCCTTTGTCACGGCGGGCGGCACGGCGGAAAGCGCGGCGCTGCCGGAGGACGCGGCAATCATCAGCCGGTGGCTCGCGGACGCGCTGGGGGCCGCGCCGGGCGACACGCTGGACGTCGCCTATCTTGAAATCGGCCCCGGAAACACCTATGCGGAGAAAAACGGCCGCCTCACCGTGCACAGCGTGGCGTCCATGGAAAGCCTTGCGGCGGAGCGCGCGCTGGCCCCGCAGTTTCCCGGGCTCAGCGAGGTGGAAAACTGCCGCGACTGGGACATCGGCATGCCGCTGGACAAGACCGCCCTGGCGGACCCCGCCAACGAGGCGTACTGGAAACAATACGGGCAGACGCCGAAGCTGATTGTCTCCCACGCCACGGGGAAAAAGCTCTGGGGCGGGCGCTTCGGCTCGGTCATGGCGCTGCGCTTTCCCCCGGAGGCCGGGGGCGTGGAGGCGGTCCGCGCCGGGCTGGCGGGGCGCGTCGGGCCTGAACAGTTCGGCCTCGTCTTCGAGCCCGTGCGGGAGCAGGCCCGTGAGGGCGTCAACCGGGCCATGGATTTCGGCGGGCTCTTCACGGGGATGAGCATGTTCCTCATCGCCGCCGCGCTGGCGCTGCTGGCGCTGCTGGCCCTTTTCGCCCTGCAGCAGCGCGCCTCCGAAATCGGGGTGCTTTCCGCCATGGGCTGGCCCCGGCGGCGCATCCGCGCGCTGCTCCTGCTGGAGGCGGCGCCCGCCCTGCTGGCGGGCGCGCCGGCGGGCGCGCTGGCGGGCGCGGCCTACGCGCGGACGCTGCTGCTGGCGCTGGCCGCGTTCTGGCCGGGGGCGCTGGCAAACACGCGCGTCGAATTCCACGCGCGCCCCGCCGTGCTGGCGCAGGGCGTCTGCGCCGCCCTGTGCTGCGTGCTGCTGGTGCTGCTGCTGGCTGTGCGCCGGGCGGCGCGGAAGCCCGCGCGGGAGCTGCTCGGCGCGGACTTCTCCGCCATGGCCCCGGCAGCCGCGCGGGGCGGGGGCGGCATGACCGCGGCGGCCACGCTGGTCCTGCTGGCGCTGGCGCTGGCGGCCGGCGCGGTTCCCGCCCTGGCCGGGACGCGGTCCCTGGCGGGGCCCTTCTTCGGGGCGGGCGCGCTGCTGCTGCTGTCCGGCCTGTCGGGATACGCATGGGTGCTGGGGCGCATGGCTCGGCACGGGGACGCGGTGCGGCTGACCCCGTGGAAACTGGCCCTTTCCGGGCTGGCGCGGCGGCGCGGGCGCAGCCTCGGCATTGCGGCGGTCACCGCCTGCGGCTGCTTCATGCTCCTTTCCGTGGCGGCGATGCGCGCCAACCTCGCCCTGGACGCGGGCAGCCGCGCGTCGGGCACGGGCGGCTTTGCGGTCTATGCCGAAACCTCCCTGCCCGTGGCGGGCGACGGCACGGAACCCTTCGTCAAGACAGGGGGCGCGGTGGTGGTGCCGCTGCGCCTGCGCGAGGGCGACGAGGCGGGCTGCCTCAACCTGAACCGGGCGCGCACGCCGCGCCTGCTGGGGGTGAATCCGGAAACGCTCGCAGCGCTGGGCGCTTTCGCGCCGCCGGAGTTGTGGGGGCTGCTGGACATGGAGCTGCCGGGCGGGCGTGTGCCCGCACTGGTGGGCGACAGCGACACCGCCATGTGGGGCCTGCAGGCCGCCACAGGCCCGGAAAAGGGCGGCGAACTGGAATACCGGGACGAGGCGGGAAACACTGTGACGGTGAAACTCGCCGGGAAACTGCCCATGCGCCTGTCCCTTTTCCAGGGGGCGCTTCTGGTGTCCGAGAAGAATTTCACGCGGTTGTACCCCTCCGCCGCGGGCTACCGCGTCTTTTTGGCGGACGCTCCCGCCGGGGGGGACGGAAAGACATTTGCGGCGGGGCTGAACCGCGACAACGGGCGCATCGGCATGGAGGCGGTCCCGGCGCTGGAGCGGCTCCGGTCCTTCTACGCCGTGGAAACCGCCTACCTCGCCATGTTCCTCGTGCTCGGCGGTTTGGGGCTGGCGCTGGGCGCGGGCGGTGTGGCCGTGGCGGTGCTGCGCAACCTGAACGAGCGCCGCGCCGAAACGGCGCTGCTCCACGCGCTGGGCTACCCCCCCGCCGTCATTTTCCGGCTCGCGCTGCTTGAAAACACCGCATTGGCGCTTGCGGGGCTGCTCGTGGGCGCGGGGGCGGCGGCGGCGGCCATACTGCCGCTTATGGCCGCCGCGCAGACCGGCGCCTCGCCCCTGTCGCTGGCGCTTGCGCCCCTGCTCATTCTGGCGGTTTACCTCGCCATGATTGCCGCCGCCGTGCGCCTCGGCCTGCGGGGGGTGTCCCCCGCCGACCTGCGCGCGGAATAAAGGAAACACCCCGGCGTGCCTGGGCCGGGCTTGGGCCCCAGGCCGGATTTGGTATACCATCCCCCCGGGACAAGAACGTCTTCAGGCACAGGAGTGACAAACATGCCCCGGATCGCCCGCCCCCACGCAACCGTCCGCATGCTGGCCGCGCTGGCCGTTCCGGCCCTGCTGCTGTGGGGCTGTTACCCGGCGGAGCCGGTGACGCCCCATGATGTGGCCTTTGGATCGGCCCTGTACCTTGACCGCGCGCTGGGGGACGCGGACCGCATCGCGGGCATCACCGAACTGGCCGGCATGGCGGGGGTCGAATGGACCCGCGAGGAGTTCCACTGGGACAACATCGAGCCGCAGCGCGGCGTTTTCAGCCAGCGGGAACTGGCCAGGTACGACGCGGCGGTGGCGGCAATCACCGCGCAGGGCATTAAAATCATGGGGCTCCTCGCCTACAACAACCCCTGGTCCTCGGGAACGACCGACCCCGACACCGACACGGAGCGGGCCGATTTCGCCCGTTTCGCAGCCGCCATGGCGGAACGCTACAAGGGGGTCATTTCCCACTGGGAAATCTGGAACGAACCGAACCTGGACCGGTTTTGGGAACCGGAACCCGACGCGGCCGCCTACGGCCTGCTCCTGCGCGCCGCCGCCGAGGCCGTGCGCGCGGCCAATCCGGAGGCGAAAATCATCGGCGGCGCCACTTCCGGAACGGACGTGGACTTTCTGATGGACACCCTGAACGCGGCGGGGCCGGGCGTGGTGGACATCCTCTCGTTCCATCCCTACTGCGGCGACCGTGCCTGGGACCGCTCCGACGAGCCGAAAGACTTGCGCCAACTGAACCGCGCCCTGACAGAGGCGGGCATATCCCTGCCCCTGTGGGTGACCGAATTCGGTTATGCCACCACCCAGGCGGACAACGGCGTGGACGAGTACACCCAGTCCGCGCTGATGGTCCGGGCCTTTCTGGCGCAGTTCGCCGAGGGCGTGGAAAACATCATCACTTATGATTTCGTAGACGACGGCATCACACCGAACGAGAACGAGGAGCACTTCGGGCTGGTGGACCATATTCTGGTGCCCAAGCCCGCCTGGCAGACCTTCGGCGTCATGACCTCGCTGCTGTCCGGGGCGCGCATCGAGGAGCGGCGCATGGAAAACGGCATCACCGCCGTCCGCTTCACCTCAGCCGCAGGGCAGGCCGTCTGGGCGGTCTGGGATGCGCGCATCGGCGTGAAGGACGGCAGTTTGGAAAATTCCCGCGACCGTCTCTTTGAACTGCCCGGCCTGGGGGCCGGCACGGTGGCCCTGAATGTTAACGGCGCCACCGTGCCCCTCACGGAAAAGGACGGCAAACTTTATCTGTCCGTGGAGGGCGCGCCCAGATACCTGGTGTCCCCGCTGCCCTGATTGAGAGGAAAAACATGATCTTCCCCCTTCGCCCCGTCCTACTGGCGGCGGTCGTCCTCGCCGCCCTTCCCGCGCCCGCGCTGGAACTGCATGTGGCCCCCTCCGGAAATGACAGCCATGCGGGAACGGCGGACGCGCCGCTGGCGACACTCGCCGCCGCACGGGACCGGTTGCGGCAGGCGCGCGACGAGGCCACGGCAGAGGCCGCAACGGTGTGGGCGCACGGGGGCGTGTATGAGATGCCCTCCGGCCTGACACTGGAGGCGCGGGACGGGGGAACGCCCGGCGCACCGGTGCTTTACTGCGCCGCGCCGGGGGAAACACCGGTGTTGCTGGGCGGCAAAAGACTGCCGCCGGAGGCCTTTGCCCCGGTGGCGGATCCCGCCATGCTGGAACGGCTGGACCCCGCCGCGCGCGACACAGTCCGCTGCGCCGACCTCAAGGCGCTGGGCGTCACATCGTTTGGGGAGTTTCCCGACGCCTTCTCCACCCCGCCCGCCGTGCCTGAACTTTTCTTCAACGGGGAGCGGATGACCCTGGCGCGCTGGCCGAACAACGGTGAATGGGCCACCCTCACCGAGGTGGTGGACAGCGGCCCCGCGCCGTGGCGCAATTTTGCCTCGGAGGGCACGGGCACCTTCGTGTTCGAGGGGGACCGCCCGCTGCGCTGGCTCAAGACGCCCGCCGTGTGGCTTTACGGTTACTGGTGTTTTGACTGGGCCAGCGCCACCATCCGCGCCGGGGCCATTGACGCGGAACGCAAACGTATCACCCTGGCCAGCCCCCATGTCTACGGCATCGGCTCGGGCAACCCCGGCGGCCGCCGCTGGTGCGCCCTGAACCTGCCCGAGGAGCTCGACACGCCGGGCGAGTATTTTCTGGACCGCGCCGACGGGCGGCTCTACTTCTGGCCCCCCGCCGGGGACGGGGAAATCCGCCTCTCCCTTTCAACGGAACCGCTGATCCGGCTGGACCAGGCGTCCCATGCCGTTCTGCGCGGGCTGACCCTCGACTGCACGGCGGGCGACGGCATCCAGGTGAAAGGCGGCGAATCGGTGCTCATCGAGGGATGCACCGTGCGCGGCACGGGATGGTCGGGAATTGTGGTCAGCGGCGGGCGGAACCACCGGGTGGCCGCCTGCGACATCACCGAAACGGGCACCTCCGGCCTGATCATGGAGGGCGGCGACCGGAAAACGCTCAGTCCCTGCGGCCATGAGGCCGTGGACAACCACATCTGGCGGGTGGCGCTGCGCCAGCGCACCCACGCCTACAATGTGCACCTCGGCGGGGTGGGCGTGCGCCTGGCAAACAACCTCATACACGACGCGCCGCACCAGGCTGTGGGCCTCGGCGGCAATGACCATGTCATCGAGTTCAACGAGATTCACCACATCTGCCTGGAGTCGGATGACTGCGGCGCCTTCTACATGGGGCGCAACCCCTCCGAACGGGGCACGGTAATCCGCCACAACTACTGGCATGACACCGGCGGCCCACGCTCCCACGGAAGCTGCGCCGTCTATTTCGACGACGGCGCGGGCGGGCAGACGGTGGAGGGCAACGTGTTTGTCCGCGCGGCGGGCGGCTCCTTCGGGGCGGTCTTCGTCCACGGCGGCCATGACAACCGGGTGATCAACAACGTGTTTGTGGACTGCAAGACCGCCTTCCGGCAGGTGCCCTGGAAGGATGAACTGTGGACTGAGTGGCTCAACGGTGACCTCTGGCTGGAACGGCTTCTCAAGGAGGTGGACATCACCCGGCCGCCGTACAGCGGACGCTACCCGGACCTCGCCGGATTTCTCGACTTCAACGGGGGGCCGCGCAACAATCACGCCGCCCGCAACCTCGCCGTGCGCTGCGGCGAACTCTGCGGCGGCGGCAACTGGACCCAGGAGAACAACCACAGCACCGGCGACGATCCCGGATTTGCGGATTTGGCGGCGGGCAACTACCTGCTCAAACCCGACGCCGCGGCCTTTTCGCTCATCCCTGGTTTCGAACCCATCCCCTTCGACAAAATAGGCATGCGCCGGTAATCCCCGCCGCACGCCCTTTTTGCTTTGCGCTCCGGAGACGGATTGTTTACCATGTTTTCGGACAATAATCGCCAACCCAGAAGGAGCAGGCCATGAGGAAGATGTTGGTAGTTTTGCTGGGGGTGCTCGGCGCGGCGATGCCGCTTTCCGCGCAGGAGGTGACCTTTGAGTCGCTGCTGCGGGAAATGACCAGCATGGAACGGCTTGCGGAGCAGCCGAATCCGGCCTATGTGACACGGCAGTTTGCGAGTTATGACCGCAAGTCCACGGACCCGGCGGTGCCCACGGAGGAGAACTGGTTTGCGAACCATGACCGCAACCAAGTGCTGCGCGCGGAGGAGACGGTGAACGGGACGGAGCATGTGCTGATGGACGCGGCGGGTCCGGGCGCGCTGGTCCGCTTCTGGTCGGCCAACGCGAACGACGGCGGCATTGTGCGGGTCTACCTGGACGAAAATCCGGAGCCCCTTTTTGAGCTGCCGCTCCAGGCGATGCTGGGCGGCGACGCCAAGCCCTTTGTGAAGCCCATCGCGCACGTGGTGTCCCGCGGCTGGAACTCCTACCTGCCCATCCCCTACGCGAAGCACTGCAAGGTGACGGTGACCAACCCCGACATTTACCAGCAGCTCAACTACCGCACCTACGCGCCGGGGGCAAAGGTGCGCACACTCACACTGGCGGAATTGGAGCGGCACATGCCGCTGGTGCGGCAGACTGCGGCGGCGCTGGCGGCCCCGGCGACTGCGGCCGTGTTCCCGGAAAACGCCGTGACCGCGGCCATAAGCGAAAAGAGCATTGGCGCCGGGGAGAGCATGGAGCGGTTTCTTGTGCTGGACGGCCCGGGCGCGGTGTGTTCCTTTGAGTGCAAAGTCACCGCGGCGGATCTGCCCGCCGCGCTGCGGGGCTGCCTGCTTGAGATCGCCTTTGACGGGGACGCCCCCTCGGTGGTTGCCCCACTGGGCGACTTTTTCGGCACCGCGCCGGGGTTGAACGCCTTCGCCGCCCTTCCCTGCGGCGTGCTGGAGGACGGCACGCTTTACAGCCGCTGGGTGATGCCCTTCAATAAGGAGGCTGCCTTCACCATACGAAACCATTCGGGCGCGGACGCCGCCTTTTCCGGAAAGATTGTCCATGCGGCGCGGCCCTTCAAGGATGCCTCGCTCCGCTTCCACGCCAAGTGGCGCACGGAACGGGAGCTTCCCACGCGCCCCATGGTGGACTGGAACTACCTGGGCGCGGACGGCGGACCGGGGCGCTTTGCGGGCGTGATGCTCCACATCAACAACCCGGTGCCGGACTGGTGGGGCGAGGGCGACGAGAAAATTTACGTGGACGGGGAGTCTTTCCCAAGCCACTTCGGCACGGGCACGGAGGACTACTTCGGCTACGCCTGGTGCAGCCCGGACCTGTTCAACCACGCCTACCATTGCCAGCCCCGTTGCGACGGCCCGGCGAATTTCGGCCAGACCTGCGTGAGCCGTTTCCATATCATGGACGACATTCCCTGGAACACGTCGTTCCGCTTTGACATGGAAATGTGGCACTGGAAGGCGGACATCAAGGTGGCCCAGTCGGTCACCGCCTACTGGTATGCCGCGCCCGCCGCGAAGGACAACACCCCCCCGGTGGAACCGGCCCTGCTGACCGTGCCGCCCGTGGGGGAACTGCGGGGCATGAAGAGCGCCATTGAGGCCGAAACCATGAAGGTGCTGGAGGTGGGCGGCGGCGTGGTGGAAAAACAGGACAGCATCCAGCCGTGGAGCATGGCCCGGCAGCTCTGGTGGCGCGACGCCAAACCGGGACAGAAACTCGTCCTGGCATTTGAAGTGAAAAAGGCGGGCAAATACGAGGTCTACGCCCGGCTGACCAGCGCCCCGGACTACGGCATCCACCAGTTCCACATCAACGGCCAGCCCGCGGGCGCGCCCGTTGACCTGTACGCGCCGGAGGTGCGGGCGGACAAGGAGCGCTCCCTGGGCATTTTCGAGCTGGCACGGGGGGACTGCCTCCTCGAAATCGAGATTACCGGCTCCAATCCCGACGCGGAGCCGCGCCACATGCTCGGCCTGGACTACGTCCTGCTCCGGAAACGCTAGGCATCCCCCCGCCGCGACGCGGGGATGGTTTTCATATTTAATCGTGCCGTTTATGCGTTGGATAAAAGAAAAGGAAGCGCATCGTGTCAACCGGGGAAAAGGACGGGGCGCCCTCTGGCCTGAGCTCGTGGCTGGTGGCAAGGTTCCTGCAGGGGCCGCTGCCGGTGATGATCATCATTCTCTCCCTGCTGGCGGGCCTGGTGGCGCTGCGGCTGACCCCCCGCGAGGAGGAGCCCCAGATCGTGGTGCCCCTCGCCGATGTGATGGTGGACGCGCCGGGGCTGTCGGCGGAGCAGGTGGAGCGGCAGGTGGCCACGCCGCTGGAAAAGCTGCTCTACCAGATTGACGGCGTGGAGTACGTCTACTCCATGTCCCGCGAGGGCGGCGCGGTGGTGACGGTGCGCTTTTACGTGGGGGAGGACCGGGTTTCCAGCCTGGTGAAGATTTACAACAAGGTCCAGTCCAACCTCGACCTGGTGCCGCCGTCGGTGAAGAGCTGGGTGGTGAAGCCGGTGGAAATCGACGACGTGCCGGTGGTGGTGGCGACGCTTTGGAGCGACAACCCGGAACGGGTGGACGACGCGCAGCTCCGCAGGATCGCCGAGGAGACGGCGCTCAAGCTCCAGGCGGTGAAAAACAGCAACCGCGTGGAGGTAACCGGGGGCAGGCCCCGCGTGATCCGGGTGGAACTCAACCCCGAGGCGCTGGCCGCCCGCCGCACCACGCCGCTGGAGGTGGCCTGGGCGCTGGGCGTGCACAACACCCAGGAACCCGCGGGAAGCGTGGAGCGCAACAACCGGGTGCTCACCGTGGAGGCGGGGGTGCATGTGAAAAACGCGCGCGAACTGGAGTCGCTGGTGGTGGGCGTGGTGGACGGGATCCCCGTGTTCCTGAGGGATGTGGCCGCCGTGCTGGACGGTCCGGCGGAGGCGGACAGCCATACCTGGATCGGTTTTGGCCCCGCGTCGGACCGTCCCAAAGACGGGGAGCTTCACCCGGCGGTTTCCATTTCCGTGGCGAAGAAGAGGGGGACCAACGCCGTATGGGTGGCGCGGGACGTGGAGGAGACGCTGGCGGAACTGTCAAAAAGCCTTTTCCCGCCGGAGGTGCGCTTCACCATCACCCGCGACAACGGCGAGACTGCCAACGAAAAGGTGAACGAGCTGGTCGAGGGCCTGGCGGTGGCGGTGTTCACGGTGATTGTCTTTGTGGGCCTCATCCTGGGCTGGCGCGCCGCGCTGGTGGTGGCGCTGGCGGTGCCGGTGTGCTACGGCGCCACCCTCCTCGTGAACCTGCTCCTCGGCTACTCCATCAACCGGGTGACCCTCTTCGCGCTGATTCTGGCGCTGGGGCTGCTGGTGGACGATCCCATCACCGATGTGGAAAACGTGGAGCGCTATTTCCGCATGGGCAAGTGGCGGCCCCGCATCGCGGTGCTGCGGGCCATCCAGGAAATCCGGCCCGCGCTGATCATGTCCACCATCGCGGTGGTGCTCTCCTTCCTGCCCATGTTTTTCATCACGGGCATGATGGGCCCCTACATGCGCCCCATGGCGCTGAACGTGCCGCTCACGGTAATCATGAGCACCGTGGTGGCTTTCTGCGTGACCCCCTTCCTGGCGCTCCACCTGCTGCGCCCCTCCGGCGCCGCGGAGGGGGCCGCCTATGACGTGCGAAGCACGGCCATGTACAAAATTTACCGGTTCCTGCTCCGGCCCATGCTGCGCAGACGGGGCCTGGCCTGGGCGTTCCTGCTCGTGATCGCCGGTCTTTTCCTGGTGTCCGTGGCGCTGCCCGCCTTCCGGCTGGTGCCGCTGAAGATGCTGCCCTTCGACAACAAGAACGACTTCCAGATACTTGTGGACATGGACGAGGGCGCCACGCTGGAGCGCACCGAGGCGGTGCTGGCGGAGCTGGCCGCGCACCTGCGCACCATTCCGGAGGTGGTCCGCTTCACCGGCTTCGCCGGGCTCCCCTCGCCCATGGACTTCAACGGCATGGTGCGCCATTACTTCCTGCGAAGCGGGCCGAACGTGGCCGACCTGCGCGTGACCCTGCTTCACAAGAAGGATCGGGCGCACCAGTCCCACGAGCTGCTGCTGCGCGTCCGGCGCGGGCTGGAGGAAATCGCGGCACGGCGCGGCGCCGCCATAAAACTTGTGGAACTGCCGCCGGGGCCGCCGGTGCTGGCCACCATCACCGCCGAGATTCACGGCGGCATCAGCACGCCCTACGAAACCTTCCGAAGCGCGGCGCTCATCACCGCCGAACGCCTGCGGCGCGAGCCGCTTGTGGCGGATGTGGACACGACGGTGGAGGCGGACCAGGAAAAGCTGGTCTTCGCGGTGGACAAGGAGAAGGCGGCCCTCTCCGGCGTGGGCACCGAGGAGGCCGCCCGGACGCTCCGGCTGGCCACCGCGGGCCTGACCGCCGCCACGCTCAACATTCCAACGGAGGTGAACCCCCTTCCCGTGGTGCTGCGCCTGCCCCGGGAACTGCGCTCCGACCCCGGCGCGCTGTCGCGGCTTTATGTCAAGGGCCGCCCCGGCATCACCAAAATCCGCCAGGGCGCCGGGCTCGCGGACGCGCCCGTGCCGCTGGTGCCCCTCGCCGAAATCGGCTCGGCGGCTACGGCAACAGCGGACAAGACCATTTACCACAAGAACCTGGAACGGGTGGCCTTTGTTTACGCCGACACGGCGGGCCGCCCGCCGGCCGACATCGTGCTGGACGTGCTCGCGGACCAGGAGGAGGCGGGCGCGCCCGGCGTCTCCCCCGAACCCGGCAGGCCCGTGGAGGGGCGCAATTATTTCCGGCGCGGCGGCGGCATCCCCTGGACCCTGCCCGCCGGAACCAGCGCGGTGTGGACCGGCGAGGGCGAGTGGAAGATTACCGTGGACGTGTTCCGCGACCTCGGCATCGCCTTCGCCGCGGCGATGGCGGGCATATTCCTGGTTCTCTGGCTTCAGACAGGCTCGCTGACCATCACCGCCATCATGATGCTCGCCATCCCACTCACCATGATCGGCATCATGCCCGGCTTCTGGCTGCTGAACACGCTCGGGGAGCGTGTCATTGGCGGAAACCCCAACCCGGTCTTTTTCACCGCCACCGCGATGATCGGCATGATCGCCCTGTCGGGCATCGTGGTCCGCAATTCGGTGGTGCTGATTGACTTCATCCACCGGGGGCTGGGGCGGGGGTTGTCCCTGGAGGACGCCCTGCTGGAGTCGGGCGCGGTGCGCACCCGGCCCATCATCCTGACCGCGGGCACCGCGCTGCTGGGCAACATCGTCATAACGCTCGACCCGATTTTTTCGGGGCTGGCGTGGTCCATCATATTCGGCACCACCGCCTCCACCGTCTTCACCCTGGGCGTCATTCCGGTGGTGTACCACCTGGTCTACGCCAACCGGCCCGGCCACGGCCTGCCGGCGGAGGGCGGGGAATCCACGGAGGCATGAGGAGGTGAAACCCATGAAATGGCTGAAACGGCTGAAGGTTTTGCTGCTCTGGACGGGCGGCGCGCTGGTGCTGGCGGGCATGGTTGCCTGGCTGGCGGGGGCCTTCCACGAGAAGACCGCCCCCGGTGTTGTCGCGGAACCCCCGTCGGCGGCGCCCGCCTTCTCCGCCACCGGGGCCGCGCGCGGGGAAACGGAGCCGCTCATCGAGAAAACCCCGGGCACGCTGACGGCCCTGCGCGAGACCATCATCAGCGCGCGCATCATGGCACGGATTGACGAGATCGCCGCGGGCGCGGGCGACACCGTGGCGGCCGACCAGGTGCTTGTGCGGCTCGACGACAAGGACCTCGGCGCGCGGGCGGGCCAGGCGGCGCAGGCCTCCGTGGCGGCGCGGGCGCGCCTGGCCGAGGCGGAAAAGGACCACGCCCGGATGAAGTCCCTGGCAAGGGACGGCGCGGTCCCCACCAGCGCCCTTGATTCCGCCGAGGCCGCCCACACCGCCGCAAGGGCGGAGGTGGCGCGGCTGGAGCAGGCCGCGGGCGAGGCGGGCATCGGCCGTGAATTTGCCACCCTCCGCGCTCCCTTCACGGGACGCATTGTGGACCGCTACGCCGAGGCCGGCGACACGGCGATGCCCGGCCAGGCGCTGCTGAAGATGTACGACCCGGAGCAGATGCGGATTGAGACGCACGTGCGCGAGTCCCTGGCGGGTTCCATCAAGATTGGTGACACCCTCCAGGTTTGGATTGACGCCCTGAACCAGTCCGTTGAGGCGCGGGTCGCCGAGATTGTGCCCCAGTCCGAGCCCGGTTCCCGGTCCGTGCTGGTCAAGGCGGCGCTGCCGAAGCGGGACGACCTCTTCCCCGGCATGTTCGCAAGGCTCCTCATCCCGGCGGGAGAGGCCGCGCACACCTACGTGCCCAAAGCCGCCGTGCAGCGCGTGGGCCAGCTTGCTTACGTCTGGGTGGTGGAGGATAACCAGCCGCCCCGGCGGCGCTTTGTCCAGCTGGGCAGCCTGGAGAAGGACGGCTGGATTGAGGTGGCCAGCGGGATTGACCCCGGTGAAAAGATTGGCGTGATCTGACGGCAAGGTCCGGCGCCCAGACAGCGCGCCCATGAAAACATGAGGCGTGGACCCGGTGGACGGGGGTGGACAAGAGGTGACGGGCGCATCCATGCCCCAGCCCGGGCCCCGCGCCTGTTGGAACCGGGGGAAAGCGGCGGGGTATAGTGCTGGCATGAACGAAGAACCCCTTTCCAATCAGACTCCGGAAGCCGCGCCGGATGTGGCCGCGGCGGTGGGGCCGGGCGCGCAGACCCTTTCGGTGCTGCGCGGGCTGGCGCACGCGGGACTGGTGGCGCTGCTGGCCCTCTTTGTGTTCCTTTTCTTCACGCGGGGCGCGCCCTACGACGAGGCGTGGCGGCTGGTGCTGGAGCAGCTCTCCGGCGGACGCGCCGGGGCGGCGTCCTACGGTTTCGAGCAGCACTTCCCGCCCATGCACCTCTTCGGGCAGCTTTTCGCCGTGGACGCCATTCTGGCGCTGTACCTCTACACATGGTTCATCATCCTCTACCGGATGTTGCTGCGCGTGCCCGCGCTGGGTTCGCTGGCGGGCGCGCTCCACGGGATGCTGCTGCGCCACCGGGGCATCGTCTCGCTGTACGCCGTGCCCGCGCTGGTGCTGGCCGTGCTCTTCCCCTTCTGGGGCGCGGGCTGCCTGACCGCCGTGGTGGCGGGCGCGGTGCTGGGCATTCCGGCGTGGCTGTTGCTGCCCTCGCTGGCGCTGGCCGACGCCGCCGCCATTGCCGGATGGATTTGGGCCTATGAGCGGATTCAGCAGTGGAGCCCGGTGTGGGTGTCCCTGTTCCTCGCCGGCGTCTTTGCCCTTTTCGTGGCCGTGCTGATTTTCCGGCGCTGGCGCAAGATACGCGCGGCGCGCATGACCGAATGGGAAAACGCACCCGCACCGGCCGGGGAAAACACCGGATTCAACCCCGCGATCCCGCCGGAGCCGGAGCGGTCCGCGCCCGCACCGGAGGCAGCCGGCGCGGACACCCCCCGGAATGAAGCGGAAACAACCGGCGAAACCGTCCCCACGGTCCGCCCCATAGACGACGAGGATTAACCAATGAACCGATGGACACTGACCCTGGCGCTGGGCCTGCTTGCCGCGTCCCTGGGCGCGACAGCGGAGGAGGGAACCGCCCCCGTGACCGGATTTCTCAACAAGACCCTGCGCCACCAGGACAAGGATGTCCGATATGTGCTGTATGTGCCCGCCGGATACGACGCGGCAAAGCCGTGGCCGCTGGTGGTGTTCCTCCACGGCGCGGGCGAGCGCGGCGACGACGGGCTGGTCCAGTCCGAAGTGGGCATCGGTCCGGCCATCAAGCGCAACCCGGACCGCTTCCCCTGCCTGGTGCTGATGCCCCAGTGCCCCAGGGACAAATTCTGGGACGTGATGTTCGACGCCATCGAGGGAATGATGGCCCAGACCCGGAAGGATTACACCGTTGACCCGGCGCGGGTTTACCTGACCGGCCTGTCCATGGGCGGCTACGCCACCTGGCTGTGGGGTCCGTTGAAGACGGACACCTTCGCCGCCTTCATGCCCATATGCGGCGGCGGCGATCCCCGCGACCTCAAGCACCTCTGCGGCGACATGGACCTGTCCAGGTTCGGCACGATGGAGGAACGGGTCGCCAAGCTGGCCCCCCTGCCCGTGTGGGTCTTCCACGGCGCCAAGGACGACGTGGTGCCGCCCTTCCGCTCGCGCCAGATGGTGAACCTGCTCAAGAAGGCGGGCGGCACGGTCAAATACACCGAGTTCCCCGACGCGAACCACAATTCCTGGGATGCCGCCTACGGCGACGCGGAAAGCATCGCCTGGCTGCTGGCCCAGCGCAAGAAATAGCCCCGCAACAACGAGGAGCGTGCCATGAGAACGTGCGTGTGGATCGGTGTGTTTGCCCTCATGGGCGCGGCTATGGCGGCGGAGCCGGTGAGGCAGTGGGAGGACACGCTCACCCTGCCCACCTACGGGTGGAACGATGATCCGCACCCCGTGTTTCAGGAATACGAGGGCTCCATCTACTACCCCTGGACCAAGCAGGACCACCTGCTGCCGCAGAAGAACGACCGCACCTACCGCGCGCTGCACCTGGAAAACCCCTATCTGCACGTGATCTGCCTGCCCGAACTGGGCGGGCGCGTCTACTCGGTGTTTGACAAAACCACCAACGCGGAGATGTTCCACAAGAACGGCGAGATCAAACCCGCGCTCATCGCCATGCGCGGCGCATGGATCTCCGGTGGCATCGAGTGGAATGTGGGCCCGCAGGGCCACACCGTGTTCATGATGGAGCCGGTGGGCGGCGTGATTGAGGAAAACGCCGACGGCTCCGCGACGATCATCGTGGGCGCGGTGGAGAAGACCTTCCGCACCCGCTGGGAGGTGCGCCTCTCCCTGCTGCCCGACCGGGCGCTGCTGGACGAGGAAATCCGGCTGATGAACCCCACCGACGGGGTGCAGCCCTACTATTTCTGGAACAACACCGCCTTCCCGAACCGGCCCGGCACCCGCTTCATCTATCCCATGACCCTGGGCTCCGACCACAACGGCACCTCCTTTTTCACCTGGCCCGAATTCCAGGGCCGAGACATCACCTGGCTGAAGAACTACGACACCATGACCTCGGTCTTTGGCTACAAGGTGGACTTTGACTTTTTCGGCGCCTATGACGCCGACAGGGACCAGGGCATCGTGTCCCACGCGAACCATCACCAGGTGCCCGGCAAGAAAGCCTGGACCTGGGGCACAGACGACTTCGGCGTGACGAGCCAGCTTTCACTCACCGACGCGGGACGGGACGAGGCCCCCTACATCGAGGTGCAGAGCGGCCCCCTGCGCACCCAGGCGGACTACGGCATGATGCGCCCGCACCAGACCATCTCATGGCGCGAATGCTGGTATCCCGTCCACGGGCTGGGCGACGGTTTTGAATACGCCAACCGCGACACCGCCGTCTGGGCGAAGCGCGACGGCACGTCCCTCGCGGTGCGCATCCTGGCCACCGGCGAGTTCCCCGACGCCCAGTGCTCCGTGGCGCAGAATGGTGTGACCCTCGACCGGCAGCCCGCCGCCCTGTCGCCGAAAGAGCCCGTGGCGCTGGCCTTCACCGGACTGGCGGAGGGACCGGCCACCCTGCGGGTGTGGTCGCCGGAGGCGGGCATGCTTCTCGAATACGAAACGCCCCTGCAAATTCCGAAGACGGACCCTCCCAGCCTTGAAAAGAAAGCGGCCCGCGCCGACGGCCTCCCCGCGGCGGACGAACTCTTTGAACAGGCCTTCCTGCTGGACAGCCAGTCCAAGCCCGTGGAGGCGCGCGCGGGATACATGAAGGTGCTGGAGACAGACCCGGCGCACGCAAACGCGCTCTGGGCGCTGGCCGTGCTCGACAACGAGCAGGGCCTCCATGCCGATGCGGAAGAGCACGCCGCCAAAGCGCTGGACCGCGACCCGGAACACGGGCCCGCCGCCTATCAGCTCGGCGTGGCCTGCCTGCGCCAGGGCAGGCACGAAGAGGCGAAGAAATGGGGCTGGAAGGCCGCAAGGTGCGCGGGCATGGAGGGTGCGGGGCTCAATCTGGCGGGCCGCGCCGCCATGCGCCTGGGCCTCTACCGCGAGGCGCGGCAGCTTTTTGGGCGCGCCGCCGAATGGGCGCCCCAGGACCGGGCCAACCGGGACAGCCTGCTGGTGTCGCGTTATCCCTGGGACGACACGGACGCCCTGCTGGGGGACATCGCCGCCGCGCGGAAGACGGCCCCGCTGGATCCAATTCCCGCGCTGCTGGAGCCGCTGACGCGGCGCTATGCCCTCTTTTCGCAAAAGGGCGACGCCGGGGACGCGGAACTCGGCGCGCTGGCGAAGACCCTCAAAAGCCTGGGCGGCGACCCGGTGTTCAACGCGCTGGACGCCGCCGCGTTCCTCGCCGAACACGGCCTGCCCAACGCGGCGCTGACGCTGCTCCACGCCGCCGCCCTGGACAAGGCCCTCTTCCCGCAGGACGACCCGCTCACGCTTTACTGCATCGCCTTTTACCGCGACTGGCTCGGCGACGACTGGACCGGCGATCTGAGGGAAATCTCCGCCGCCGAATGCCTCGCCCGCGCCGCCGCCGCGCCCCTGTCGAAAAACTTCCCCCACGGCGCGCAGTCCCTCGCCGTCCTGGAATGGGCGGCGGACAGGCAGCCGGACGCGGCCAGGGCGCCCCATCTGCTCGGCCTGGCCCTCGCGGGCGCGCACCGCATGGACGGGGCGGCGGCGCAGTGGGAAAAGGCCGCGGCCCTCGACCCGGCCCTTGCCCCCGCATGGCGTCTCCTCGGCCTGCACCACTGGAAGAAAACCGCCGATTTGGCCAAGGCGGAGGAGTGTTTGAAAAAAGCCCTCGACGCCGCGCCCGGCGACCAGGTGATACTCCGCGACCTGGCCGCCGTGCTCACCGAACTCAAACGCCGCCCGGAAGCACTGGCGCTGGTGGAAGCCCTGCCCGCCGGGACGGAGGTCCGCTACGACCTCGCCCTCTGGCGCGCCGAGGCCTGCCTGGACGAGAAAAACTACGACCGGTGCCTGGACCTGCTGCGCGCGGGCGACTTCACCAACTGGGAGGGCTCTACCAAGCCCCGCGACATCTTCTGCGCAGCCCTCATCGCGCGGGGCAAGCTACGCGCCGCCGACGGGCAGGCGGAGGCCGCGCTGGCCGACTTCCAGGAGGCGCTCACCTATCCCGCAAACTTGGGCGTGGGCCGGAAATACAAGCCCACCGAGGCCGAGGCCTGCTACTGGGCAGGAAAGATGCTCCACCAGCTCGGCCGAGCCGAAGAGGCCCGCGCCGTCTGGACCGAAGGCGCGGGGCAGGTGGACAAACAGTCCCCGGTCCTGCCCTTTATCACCGTCACCGACGCCCAGGACGGGCATGTGAAAAAATGCGCCGCCGCCCTGGAACTGCTGGGAGGACAGCAATAGCAGGGCTGTCTTGCGTTGGTGGACCGAAGTGGACCGAAGTGGACCTAAGTGGACGGAGGTGGATTAATTTGTGCCCCGTCCACCCTTGTCCACTCCCGTCCACTCCCGTCCGCCCCCCTAAAAAGCACCGTCCCCGCCCGGACAAACCCGGACGGGGACGAAAGCTCTTTGTCCTCCCGGCATCAGCCGGCGTAGAAGCCGCCGTCGACCACCAGCTCCGCACCGTTGCAGAAGGTGGACTCGTCGGAGGCGAGGTACAGCGCGGCGTAGGCGATGTCGCGGGCCTCGCCGAGGCGGCGAACCGGAATCTCCGCCGCGATGGCCTTTTTCTTTTCCTCATTGAGGTAAGGCGCCTGGAGCGGCGTGTCAATCATGCCGGGGTGGATGATGTTGGTGCGGATGCCGTCCGGCCCGAACTGGATGGCCAGCGACTTGGTCAGCGCGATGAGCGCGCCCTTCGCGCAGGTGTAGGAGTCCTGCGCCATCGTGAACCCGACCAGCCCGGAAATGGAGCCGATGAGGATGATGGAGCCGCCCCCGCCCTTTTTCAGCGCCGGGATGCCGTGCTTGGTGAGGAAGAAGGGGCCCTTCAGGTTGATGGCCTGCATCCGGTCCCAGTTCTCCTCCGTGGTGTCGACCACGGACAGGTCGATCTTCTTGTTCAGCACGCCCGCGTTGGCGTACAGGATGTCGAGCCTGCCGAAGCGCGCCACACCCTCGTCTATGGCCCGCTTCACGTCGGCCTCTTTGGAAACATCGCCGACCACCACCAGCGCCTCGCCGCCGTTGGCCGTGATCTGGTCCGCCGTCTCCTTCGCCGCCGCCTCATTGATGTCGAAAACCACAACCTTCGCGCCCTCGGACGCGAAGAGCACAGAGGCCTCGCGGCCCATGCCCATGCCCGCGCCGGTGATGATGGCAACCTTGTCCTTCAAACGCATGATTAGAATCTCCTGTCGGTGGTAACCGGTAAAGTGTTGGTCCGCGTCCCCGATGAACGGGACATGATTCTACCAGAGCCGCGCGCCCCGCGCCAATGAAAATCCGGCGCGGCCCTGAAACAAGGACCCCCGCGGCGGTTAGCGGCGCGCCGCGGGGGAAATCTTTACTGATTGACAGGAATGTCTTATTTGACTCGGCTCATCAACAACAACGCCACGCGGGTGGCCACCTCATTGGTGGAACCCGCTTTTACTTCCTCCGTTGTGGCCGAAGCCATAACACGCCCGTCAGAAAGAGAAATCGCCTTGGCAATGATTACAGGCACCTCAACCGTGTAATCACCAGAGACTTTTCTCAAAACAGAGCTCCCTTTTTTTACCCGTGCTGTAACAAGAATGTCCGCATGCTTTTTCACAGATGCAACCTGTGCCTGTTGTGCTTGTGGAAGCTCCGGGTTTGCAAAAACTGCCTCCACATCCACACCAGACAAGCTGACAGCGACATCCCGATCCACCAGCACGGAACCACTGTCAATAAATGGACCCTCAAAGACATTCTGGATGGATTCAAGTTCATCCTCTGAAAAGTCGTTTGCGGCCGGCCCCTTCGGGACATAAACCTCTCCGACTGATTCAGATCTGGCCTTGATGTTGCCCTCCCGGCTTGATTCCGCCGAAGCTGATGCGGCACCGGTCACCTTCACCACCTTCTGCATGCTCCTATCGTCATTGTCCTCCATGTCACGATTGACAAGAACCATAATTCTTGGGGCCTTCTTGCCTGAAAAAGCAGTCCTAAACGCCTCGATTGCGGCGGCCCTCTCCTCTGAAAGAGTCGGGGTTCTCCTGTCAATCTGCTGGTTTAGAGGGGGACGGTCGGGCGAGGATGCCGCCTGGGGTCTCTGCGGCACTTCAGCAGATGGAGCCACCACGACCTCAGCGGGTGCGGCCAAAGCCAGGCCCGAAAACACGCAGGCAACAACCAAAAGAGCAAACAGCCACCTGAAATGCGCCGACATTGCCATGTCCTCCTACCGTTCCATTCGGATGCGGATCGTATATTTTGCTGAGTTTTTGTTCAGGGCAGACGCCCGGTATGTGGATTGGGCGTTGGGCTGAAGGATAAGCGTTTCCCACGCAGTCTCATCCCCTGAGGAAAAGCCTGAACCATCCTTGAAAACAGTCTGTGCTTGGATGTTAAGCGTCTGGCTTGAATTGTTTCTGACAACAGCCTCGGCCACCATACGCCCATCGGGGGTGTAACCCGCACGCTGGGAGTCAACACTAACCATTTTTTGTAGAGGCTTGTCCAGTAATACCAGTGATTCAGTCTCCTCAAGACTGGTTCCATGCTTGAGGGGGGCATAGGGGCCCTGTGTGCGGCATGCTATGCCACCCAATAAAAATGGAATGAGAAGCAGGCACACGGCCACCCTTGTAATCATTTTTTTCATGGTTGTTTTCCTTTGTGTCTTTGATGAATCAATCACAATTTCTTCCTGGGTTTCTTTTTCTCGGATACTGGCTCTTTTTTATCGCCGCTCTTCTTCTCAGTTGCAATGGAAATCTTGTAATCTCCGATTTCTGACATGCCCGACGTGCTGACCAGATATGCGGTTCCCGAGGAAGCCGTGGACTTTTTTGACGTTTTGCCCGTCAAAAGCACATACATGGACTTGTCCGGAGTGCAATGATATTCAAGGCGCATGGCCTTCTTGTCAATTGCCCCCGTGCACGGAAACACTCCCTCCGGCCAATCTCCACCAGCTGTCCTAATGTAACCGGAGAAGTTTTCGTCTTGTCTTGAGGTAATGGCCAGCGTGATGTTTACCTGCTGTTTTTTCTTCCCCCACGAACCGGTCCATTTTTCAGATGCCCCATCAATCAATGTGGCGCCTTCTGCGGCATACTTTGCAAAGCGTGCCGTGTTTACCCTGACTCCGAATATCGGATCCCATTGTGTGCACACGTCAAACGGATCATCGCCACGCACAAACTGGAACTCGGAAACTGTTCCTGTTTCAGGGCATTTTACTTGCACGGTGTGGGTTCCGGCGGGAAGGTTAACCGGAATAATATAAAGGTCGTCGGGCACTTGCAACATCCGAATGTCCGCCGCCGGATTGGCCGCCGCGGAGATTCCCTTGGAAATTAAACCTATCACCATCAGTCCCGCACCCACCCCCGGCGCAGAATCATTGTCCCCAAAACCGGCAGCCAATGCGCCGGAAACAATGGCAAGATCGCCAACCACACTGGCGCCCTTTTTAAACTGGGCCTTCCCCTTAAGTATGGCGTCAACGGCCCTGCCGCCCCGTGTCATGGCTTGAAAGGACATATTGTCCAGGGGGCCGGCAATGGTTGCCGCTGAAGAACCGTCAATTGACACTTCAATCGGACCGGATGCGCCATTCCCTGAATTAAACCGCAGGAATTGGGCATACTCACCAGTGGCATATTTTTGGGGTCCCATTCCAAGGGCAACAACCAGAAGCCCGTTCACCGTATCGGGGATGGGCACTACGGCGTTTTCATTCCTGGCATGCTCACGGGCCACCTTGAGGCTTTCCTCAACCCTGTCCTGCAATCCGAGCATCTTGTTGCACACCGCCTCGCAGTAATCCATTTCAGCAAGGTCATCATGGTACTGCTCCTCCTCCTTGGCATCCTCGGAGGAACGATCAACCAGGGCTCCCGATCTGAACATGGCGCGCGCATTTTCATAATCACCGGCGCCCATATACGTAAGACCGCGCTGAAAATAAATCATGGCTTGTTCATAGGGCTCGCCGCGAAAGTTCTTTTCATCCTCCCCTTTAAAGGTGGACCGTGCCTTTTTCGCACTTTCATCACCCGCGCTGGAACCCCCTATCCTACTGACGATCAGATCCAGTAACCGTGTCGCCTCTTCAACGTTACCTGCGGCAAGTTGCATGTTGTAAATGCGCCAGAGGACAAGAACAGCCCCACGGTTGCCCTCTGTTTCCAGAGATTTGTACTCCGTCTGGAGTTCGGGGGACATTTTGTCAAGGTTCGGCGGCATGCAGTCCTGTACCTGCTCAACAGCCTTCTTCTGCTCTTTTTCCTTCCTTTCCTTGTTGCGTTTCATATAGTCATCACTGGAGTCGGCTATTGCCGATCCGGAAAAGACAACCCCGACAAGAACTGCAACAAGCATTACTTTCAAAAACGAAAAGTAACTACACCCCATTTTCAGCCTCCTTTTGTTGATGACAACACGCACATAAACAGATTGGCAACATCTACCTGTAGACGGCGTCCTCTATGCCTTCTTTCTTAATCTCTGAGAACTCCTCCCATTCCTCAATGCCGGTTTCGGCATTGATAAGCCTGAACGTGTAAAGAATATAGTCGGACTGTCCCGTGGATGATGCCTGGGACAGACCAGTCAATTCACCCGTCAGGAAATAATCGACTCCCGCCATGACACCCTCGCCTGAAGAGCCAACCATGCCTTCACGTTTTAGTTCGCGCTCCCTCTCCACCGCTTCAATCCTGTCCCGCGCCACAAACTGGACACTTCCCCTGCATTGCGTGTTGAGCAGCGCTTTGATTCGTTTGTTAAAGATGTCTTTGTTTATTGAAAATCGGGTGTCATTGACCACCGGCAACAATCCGATGACCGGCGGGGTTTGGGCATTGGCGATTGCAGGCGTTGAAAGAATAGACCTTGACATTTTATCACTCACCGCCTGAAGATCCTGAGACCCGACCCCGGTGCCCTCGCCAAGACTCTCCTGGCTTGGATCCACCCTCCTGGGAGCAATGCCAGCAGCGTTTTCAACCCCTGATGTCGCACATCCGGACAAGACCAAAGACAAAAGACAAAAAACCAGCAGAACGTTTTTTCCCATGACGATTCCCTCTCCTCTAGAATATTTGGAAACACCCTAAACGCAAAAATTCCATTTCTTGAATGGAATCAAAAACTCTTCCTCATTCGCACCAAACATTTAAACGAGCACCTCAAATATGATTTGACATTATCACAAACTGTTCTATTAGTCAAGAACAATTATGGGTGGGTTTTGGTGACAAGAAACAAGGACCCCCGCGGCGGTTAGCGGCGCGCCGCGGGGGCATTGGGAAAGGAGGCTTTTGGAGCCTGCCTAGAAGGCGATTTCCGTTTCGATGAAGACGTAGTCGAGATCGTCGTCCCCGTCGAAGCCGTAGGTGGACAGGCCGTTCAGCGCGTTGAACGCGTCCTCAAGGCCGTCGTCGCCGAAGAAGTGGATGTAGCCGGCGCGGAACACCAGGTCGTCGCTGTACTGGTAGTTGCCGTAGAGGCCGACTTCCCAGCCGATGCTGTCATCCTTGCTGTCCTTCCAGAACCACCAGCCGGTGTCGGGAAGGGTTTCGTCCGCCACAAAGTAGGCGCCCACAAGCTGGAAGCTCAGGCACTCCGTGGGGGCCACGTCCACGCCCAGCGCGTAGTAGAAGAGGTTGGACAGGTCGGTGACCTCGATGAACTCGGAGTATTCCATGTTCGAGAAGAGGCGGTTGAAGGGCAGGGTGCGGTCGTTGGACCAGAAGGACGTGTCGGGGTCGCCGCCGCCAAGGTAGGCGAAGCGGGCGAAGGGCCGGGGCGTCCAGGCCATGTCGAAGGTGTAGCCAACCTCAAGGTTCCCGCCGAACTCGTCATACTCCACATCGGCGGTGCCGAAGCCGAAGGGGCATGCCGAAGGCTGGCCGTCGATTTCGCCAAACTGGTAAGCACCCTCAACCTTGAAATCAAACGCGCCAAACGTTCCTGCCCCGCGGAGGCCAATGGTGTGAAGGTCAACATCGTCGCCAACGGCGACGCCGTCGTCCATGACGTACATCCAGTACGCGTCGATGACGATGTCCTCAACGCCCGTGTAAGAGCCGTACACGGCGTAGAGGTTGGTGTCGTCCTCGCCGAAGTCGCCGAAGGTCTCGGCCAGCTTGGCGGCAACGGCGTCCACCGAGAAGGTGTCGGCCGCGTAGGTCAGGCGCAGCGCGTCAAAGGAGAGGCCGCGGAAGTCGCTGGCCGCGTTGTTCACGCCCACCAGCCACTCGTTGCCGAAGGAGAGCTCCTGGCGGCCGACGCGGAGCTGGAGCGGGGTGCCCCACATGTCCTTCACGTTGATGTACGCCTGGTACAGCTCAACGTCGTCGCCGCTGGCGGCGCGGCCGTCGGCGCCGGTCAGGTAGTTGGAGCGGAAGTCCTCGCCCCAGATGTCGTAGCTGTCCAGCTCGATGAAGGCGCTGACGTCGTTCGTGAAGTCGGCCTTCACATTCAGTTTCGTGCGCTGCTCGATGTAGGACAGATCGCCGAGGGAGTCAAGGTTGTAGTAGTTGCCGCGGATGCGCAGGCCGCCGCCCACCTCCACGTTCTGAAGTTCGGCCCAGCCGGCCCCGGCGACGCACGCCAGCAGCACAACCGCCGCGAATATTTTCATATGCCTCATTTTTTGTTCCTTTTTATTTTTGCCGGGAACCCGGGGGGATTCCCGCCCGAAACCAAACAAACCACCTATGGGAACATGCCGCCACACCCGCCGCGAACGGGATTCACCCGTTGTTTACGCATCCCTCCTTTCATTTCGCAGAGTGGCAGGGGCGGCCCTTGCTGACAACTTAATCTTTCAACATCCCACCGGAAGTATGTCACACGCTCCGGCTTCAGTAAACCCAACGAAATGGGTGATTGTAGTGAGCAAACCCCGTGCCATTTGCGCCATGGGTCCGTGCGGCGCGGATGAGTCGCCCGCCCGGCCGTGTATCTCCTTGTATGGCAGGGACATGCGGCAGCGCGCCCCTCCCCGCCCGCGCAGGCCGCACGGCGTGGACGGACGGCTAAACCCACACGCCGGGCGGAACGCTGAAAAAAACTACGCCCCTGTATGAATCCGCCGGGCGGGTTGCAAAAAAAAGAACCCCCCGCGCCGGAGCGCGGGGGGTAAATCACGTCAAGTCGGAAGGATTAGAAGCAAATCTCGGTCTCAACGAAGACGTAGTCATAGTCGTCGTCTTCGTCGCCGGCCCACAGGCCAAGACCGTTGTTGAGCACAAGGCCCTCGTCATCCAGGCCGTCTTCGCCGAAGAAGTGGCTGTAACCGGCGCGGACCACCAGGTCTTCGCTGTAGTTGTAGGAGGCCTTCAGGCCGACTTCCCAACCCAGCTCGTCGTCATAGCTCTGCTTCCAGAACCACCAGCCGCAGTCATCGGGGATGACGTCGGCCATGTAGTAGTTGCCCATGAGCTTCAGGGACACGCACTCGGTCGGCATGGCTTCGACGGCCAGACCGTACACGAACACGTTGGACAGGGCCGCGTCCGCATTGTCAAGGAACGCGCTGTACTCAACGTCCGAGAAGAGGCGGTTGAAGGGCATGTCCATGTCGTTGGACCAGATGCTCTCGTCCCAGTCGCCGCCGCCGATGTAGGCGAAGGAGGCGGAAACGCGGGGCGTCCAGGCCATGTCGAAGGTGTAGCCGGCTTCGGCATTGATCGCGAACTCATCGTACTCGACGTCCGCTTCGCTCACGCCGGGGATCGGGCAGGCGCCGTCGATGCCGTCGATTTCACCAAACTGATAGGCTGCTTCAAGGTCAAAGTCAAACGCGCCCAGGGTGCCAGCTCCGCGGAGGCCGATGGTGGAGATGTCGATTTCGCTGCCGTCAACGACATCGTCACGGACGTACAGGTAGTAGCCGTCGATCACGACATCTTCGATGCCGATGTAGGAGGCATACAGGCCGTACAGGTCAACGTCGTCCTCGCCGAAGTCGCCGAAGGTCTCGGCAAGCTTGCCGGCGAACAGGTCGGCGGTCACAACGTCGTTCGCGAAGGTCAGGCGGACGGCGTCATAGGACAGGCCGCGGAAGAACGCGCCGGTGTCATTGTTGCCAAGCACGAACTCATTGCCGAAAACCAGTTCCTGGCGGCCAACGCGCAGACTCAGCGGGGTGCCCCACATGTCCTTCACGTTGATGTAGGCCTGGTACATTTCGACATCGTCGCCGCTGGCGGCGCGGCCGTCGGCGCCGGTCAGGTAGTTGGAACGAAAGTCTTCGCCCCAGATGTCATAGCTGTCCAGCTCGATGAACGCGCTGACTTCGTTCGTGAAGTCGGCCTTGACGTTCAGCATGGTGCGCTGCTCGACAAAGCTTGCATCGTTGTCTTCAAGGCTGAACATGTTGCCGCGGATGCGGAGCTTGCCGCCGACTTCCACATTCTGAAGCTCGGCGAAGGCGACGCCGCCCATGCTCACAAGCAGGGCAACGATAATCAAAGACTTAAGCGTACGCATTGTACGTTATCTCCTCGTTTTCTTTTGGGTAAAACACAACTCGCCGCTGTAAAAACGGCCTGATTTATGCACAACATCAGTTAAGTTCGACCGGTATACCGAGGTAAGCCTCAACGGCCCTGGTTCGCATCCCTCCTTTCGCCTCGAGAGTGTACCCAGTCGTGATGGTGTTCACATTTTCGGCGCCCCCGGCTAGGCATGCATGTCCGCTAACTTGCCCAAGCTCGAAGGCATTTCTCTCTTCTACAGGGCAAATTGTAGCATCCTTGTCTGACGTTGTCAAGCATTTTGTTGTGCGTTTTCAGGTTTGCCCCGCCCGCGACCACCATATCTTGTGGGCGGGCAAAACCTGTTCACCATGCTTACATCCTGATCAGCACTTTTCCAAGCGGGCCCGTGTGCAACCGCGCAAAAGCCGCCTGCAATTCCCCAAAGGAATGGACGCTGTCAATCACCGGACGCAGCCCCTCCCGCGCCAGCCCCGTCCGCAGCTCCTCCCAAGCCTCACCGGCTTCGCCCGGCGTATAGGCGCTCACGCTCAGCCCCTCCACCCGCAGGTTTTTGTGAATGAGCAGGCCCACGGTCACCTCGGCGCCCAATCCCGCCAGCAGGCCCACCACCATCACCCGCCCCCCCGGCGCCGCCGCCCGGAGGGAGAAGTCAAGCCACGGCCCCCCCAAATTCTCCACCACCAAATCAATCCGGCCCGCCCCGCGAATCTCCCGGTCCAGTCCGGGCGCGGAGGCGTCCAGCGCAACCGCCCCCAGCTCCTCCAGTTTTTTCCGCTTTTCCGGACTCCTGGAAAGGGCCACCACCCGCGCGCCAAGGCTGCGCGCAAGCATCACCGCCGCCAGCCCCACCCCGCCCGAGGCGCCCGTCACCAGCACGGTCTCGCCCGCCGCCAACCCGCCCCGCACCCGCAGCGCGCGCCACGCGGTCAGCAGCACCAGGGGCCCGGCGGCCGCCTCCTCCATGGACCAGCCCGCGGGCACGGGGGCCAGCCATTCCTCCGGAACGGCGCAATACTCCGCAAACGTGCCCTGCGTGGAAATGCCCGTCAGCCCGCCCAGCAGGCACACCGCTTCCCCCGCCGCAAAACGGCCGCCCTCCGCCGGACGCGCCACCGTCCCGGAACCGTCCCGGCCCGGGGTGAAGGGGGGCTTGCCGGCGCGGGGGTACTGCCCCGCCACCAGATACCGGTCGGCGGGGTTGAGGGCCGCGCAGGCCACTTTCACCAGCGCCTCGCCGGGCCCGGGTTCGGGCATGGGCGTCTCTTCCAGCCGCAGGTTGCCGATACCGCCCGTTTCATGAAACCGCCATGCGCGCATGCAACGCCTCCTTTGCCTCTCACCCCGCCCCGCCCGCCGTTGTGTTAATTGTACAAAAAACAATCCCCGGGGTGGTTGCGTTCCCGCAGCCCAAAAAAGAATCCGGGGCCGGTCCGCCTGGCCTGGACCGGCCCCGGACAACGCCTCACGTCACCCGGCGTAAAAAAGCCTACTCCCCGGAATCCCCGGACTTGCCCAGCACCTCGCGCTCATACTCCTTGGGATGGCGGTGCTTCAGGTCGTCAATGGTGATGCGTCCGGTGATCCAGGACCAGTTCATGGGATAGGTGTGGGGATCAAAAATCATGTAATAGAGGTGCCACACCACGATGGTGAGCACCGCCAGCCACGCCTCGTAAAAGTGAACCAGGGCGATGACGTCCAGCGCCACCTTGGGCAGGAACTGGAGGAACGTGTTCACAAACCACATGGAAAACCCGGTGACAATCATGAGCAGCGTGCCCCACCACATGCCCCAGTACTCGAATTTCTCGATGTAACTGTACCGGTCAAACCTGGGCGGCTCCTTCCGCAGCCCGACCATGTGGGCCATGTTCATGACAACATCACCCAAATCCTTGAAGGTCATCATGAGGTTGCGCAGCTCCCTGCGCCCCCCCGGCGTGAAGATCAGGTAGGCCGCGTTGACCAGGGCCAGGCCCACCAGCACCAGCGCCGCAATCCGGTGCACCACGCCGCGCGCCGCAAGGCCCGTCTCCCCGTGGAAGAGCAGGCTCGCCCACCACGTCTCCGGGTAGCGCAGGGCGAACCCCGACACCGCCAGGGCCACGAAGGAGATGGTGAGCACAAGGTGCCCGATGGTCATTCCCCGGTTGAAGCGGCGGTACGTGCCCTCCTCGCTCAGCTCCACCCAGAACTTGGTCATGGCCTTGCGGGCCATGGAAAGGGTGTTGTGGAACACCATGCCGCCGATGACCAGGGTGATCAGGGCGATGTAAACATAGCGCACGATGCCCAGCGCCATCTGGCCCGGATCGGTGGGCATGATGTGCACGCGCCCCTGGGCGAAGTTGGGGCCCGCGTTTTCATGGCACTTGCCGCAGGTTTCCGGAAGCCTGTCAATGTGGGTGGAGGACGCGGGATCGGTGTGCTTCAGGATGAGATGGTTGCCGTGGCAGCTGGCGCAGGTGGCCACGATTTCCGAGCCGCCGGCGCTCGCCAGCCCGTGGAAGCTGTCCATGTAGCTCGCCTGCCGGCCCGCCTCTATGCCGTATTTTCCCATGATCGCCGCGTTGTCGTGGCACTTTGTGCACGTGGCCACCACCTGCGCGCGCTTGTTCACCGTGGAGCCCTCTTTGCCCGGCGGGATGATGTCGTGCTCGCCGTGGCAGTCCGCGCAGGTGGGCGCGTCCTTGATGCCCGCCGCAAGGGCGCGGCCGTGGATGCTCTGCTCGAATTCCGCCGCCGGGCCGGGGTGGCACTCGCCGCAGGTGGCGGAGATGTTCTTCCGGTACACCTTCGACTCCGGGTCGTCCGACGGCAGCAGGTCGTGCGCGCCGTGGCAGTTGGAGCAGGCGGGCGCGTCCCCGTTGCCCCCGTTCATCGCCTGGGCGTGGCCGCTTTTCAGGTAGCTGTCCGAGGGGTTGGCCACGGAGATCAGGTGGTTTTCCACGAGGTTCGGGTTGGAGTGGCACTTGCCGCAGGTCTGGGGCTGGTTGTGCTTGGACACCATGGAAAGGGGATCGGCGACCGCGCGCATCTCGTGCGTGCCGTGGCAGTCCGCGCAGCCGCTCACGGCGTCGTCGCCCTCCTTGAGGAGCCTGCCGTGGGGGGACTTATCGTAGGCCTCGGTCTCCTCGTGGCAGTTGCCGCAGTTGACCTTCTCCAGCTCCGGCTTGTGGTCCAGCTCCTCGATGTCCGCATGGCAGGAGACGCAGCCCTCCTTCCCGTGGATGGACGCCGTGTAGGCCTGCTCGTCAATGTACAGCCGCCGGATGGTGCCGTCCTCGCGGGTCGCGTGGAAATCCGCCTCGCCGTGGCAGAAAAGGCACTCCGAATCCTCTATCGCCGCGCTGGGCGGCGCCGCAAGCGCGGCAAGCGCCGCGGCAAGGACAACCACGCCCAAGGCTCCGTTTATCCGTTGAAAAAACATGGAAATCTCCCTGGCAAAATTTATGTGGTGTCATTCTGCCACGGGTCCCCGCCCCGCACAACCGTGTTTTTTACGGATGCACGCCCGGATAATCCGGGATTATTCGTCTTTTTGTCCCACCGACGCCGTGGTGGTCAGGTGGGGGTATTTCGGGGTGACGGTGGCGTAGAATTCCTGGAGCCTGGCCAGGTCCGCGGCATAATCGCCCGTGGGGTAAAGCAGCCCGGCAACCCCGCCGCGGCGGCGGCCGTAGTCAAGGTAGCCCATGGCGATGGGCACCCCCGCACCAACGGCGATGTGGTAAAACCCGGTCTTCCAGGTGCCCACCTTTTTCCGGGTGCCCTCGGGGGGCACGGCCAGGATAAGGTTGTCATGCCTGCCGAAAAGCTCCACACACTGGCCCACCACGCCGTTCGCCCGGCTCCGGTCGATGGGGATGCCGCCGAGCCACCTGAGGAAACCGCCAAAAGGCCAGCGGAACACGGACTCCTTGGTCATCCAGAACATTTTGGCCCGCATGAGAAAGCCCAGCGCCAGCATGATGGGCAAGTCCCAGTTGCTCGTGTGGGGCGCGGCAATCATCACGAATTTGGGCAAATCGGGCAGATCACCCTCTTTTTCCCAGCCCAGCACGCCCAGAAACAGGCGCGCCCAGACGCGTCCGAGAACCGTGACAAAAGGGGTGTCGAAAATTGTGCGCTGCATGTCCGCTCCTCGCCCGCCGGGCGGGTGTTGGTGAGTGTTGCGCGCGCCGGGAACGGCGCGGATGAGGCGGGATTCTACTTCAACCCCAGGGCTTTTTTCACATATTCGGCAAAAACAGGGTGATTGGTGCGTCCACTTTTCCGTTGCGGAAATGCGGGGGGCTTGTCAGGCTGGCTTGCAACGTGTCTCTCCGGGGCGTGTTTTCAATGAAAACGGCCTGGGTGCAATTGTCCGCGGCGCGGCGGTGTCTGGCACAATACCACAAACAACCGGAACAGGCGCGCGGAACCCATGAACAAAATCATTCTTGCCCAAATTCTGGCGTTCATCCTTGTGGTCCCGGCGGGCGTAGTCCTTGCCGTTGAACCTTCGCAGGAGGAACTGGACACAGCGCACCGCTGGGTGGCGGGATGGGCCGGGGGCGGCGGCACGCCCGCCGGTGAATATCCCTTCTCCTTCCTCTACGGCGGCGCGGCCTCCCCTGGTTTGCTGGGCGGGTGGCCGGTGGAGCGGAAGTCGGAGCGCCTTGATGACGCCCGCACGCGCCATACCCTGGTGTTCACCGACCCGGAAACGCGCCTTGTGGTGCGCTGCGAGGCGGTGGAATACGCCGCATTTTCGGCGGTGGAATGGACCCTGCATTTTGCGAACCGGGGGGAAAAGGACACGCCCCTGCTGGAGGAGGTGCAGGCCCTTGACGCCCTGTTTTTCGCGGGGCAGTCCGGGGAAAAACACCGGCTTCTCTATTCGCTGGGCAGCCACGAGCAGCCCGGGGACTTCACGCCCCGGGAGCAGGGGCTTGACGCGCCGGTGCGCCTCGCGCCTTACGGCGGCCGCTCCTCCGACGGGGTGCTGCCTTTCTTCAACCTGGCCGCGCCGGACGGGAGCGGGCTGGTCATGGGAATCGGCTGGACCGGCCAGTGGGCCGCCTCCTTCGCCCCGGCGGCGGACGGCGGCGCGGCCCTGCGCGCGGGCATGGAACTTACCCGGCTGCGGCTCCACCCCGGCGAGGAAATACGCACCCCCGCCATACTGCTGCTCTTTTGGTCCGGCGGCGATTCGCTGCGCGGCAACAACCTCCTGCGCCGCCTGCTGCTGGAGCATTACACGCCCCGGCCCGGCGGCAAGCCCGTGGAGCCGCCCGTGGCCGCGTCGCCCCACGGCGTCATCGCTTTTTCCGACTCCACGGAGGAAAACATGCTCCGTGTGGTAAACGCGCTCACAGCGCGCAAATTCCCCGTGGACACCTTCTGGATTGACGCGGGCTGGAACGGCGATCAGAAGGAATGGGCGCGCTCCGTGGGCTCATGGGAGCCCAACAGGGAACGTTATCCCCGGGGCATGAAACCCGTGGCCGACGCGGCCCGCGCCGGGGGGTACCGCTTCCTGCTGTGGTTCGAGCCGGAACGGGTCATGCCCGGCACCTGGCTCCATGAAAACCACCCCGAATGGCTGCGCACCCCGGCGGGTTTGCCGCCCGAGCTGATGTACCAGAAGAACGACAAGTTTTACCTCCTCGACCTGGGCAACCCGGAGGCGCTCGCCTGGGCGAAGACCACCTTCTCCGGCATGATCGGCGGCATCGGCATTGACATCTTTCGCCAGGACTTCAACATGACGCCCCTCCACTACTGGCGCAACGGCGAGGCGGAGGACCGCCGGGGCATGAACGAGATCCGCCACGTCACCGGGCTCTACGACTTCTACGACACCCTCCTCCGGGAGCACCCCGGCCTGCTCATCGACAACTGCGCCAGCGGCGGGCGGCGCATCGACTTCGAAATCATGCGGCGCGCCCTCACCCTCACCCGCAGCGACTGCCTGTGGGAGCCCACCGCCCAGCACGCCATGAACCACGGCATCTCCCTCTGGCTGCCCGTCACCGGCATCGGCGCCGTGTCCATGAACCCCTACAACTTCCGCAGCGGCATGGGCGCGCACATGTCCCTCGCCCTCGACTACCTCAACAGCCCGGACCTGTGGGAGCCCGCGGCGGCGGCGGTGGCCCAATACCGTGATCTGCGCCGTCTTTTCACCGGCGACTACTATCCCCTCACCCCGCATTCCCTCGACAGGAAGCAGTGGCTCGCATGGCAGTTCGACACGCCCGGCGCGCGCGAGGGAATCATCCAGGCCTTCCGCCGCGAGGAATGCCCCGGCGACACCCTCCATGTGCTGCCGCGCGGCCTCGACCCCGCCGCCCGCTACACCGTCACCGATCTCGACACCAACACCCCCGTGGAAATGCCCGGCAGGGACCTCCTAGAACAGGGGCTAACCCTCCGCGCCCCCCAGGCCCCAGGCTCGGTGTTTATTCACTACAAGGCGGCAAAATAACCGGCCATCGGGCGTTTCCGGCCATCACCCCGCCGGGGTGCGCGCGAGGATGTGCGTGCCCAGCGGCACACCGGCGTGCTCCGCCACCACGGGGCATTTCGCCTTGAAGAGGAACCACACGGGGGCGGGCTCGTCGCAGAGGGTTTCAAAGTTGCCCTGGCCCTTGGCGATGACAAGGTCCGCCGCACGGAATGCTTCGCAAAACTCGGGGCTGCATTCGTCGAGCAGGGTGCCCGGCGCGTCCGATCCGTTGCCGATGACCCTGACGAGCCCGGCCAGCCCCACCTCCGCCGCATCCTCCAGGGTCGCGTCATTGAGTATCGGCGCGCCGCGCACGGCGAAGGTCACGGGCTTCGGCAGCAGCTCCTCCACCAGCAGCCGGTCAAAGACGATTTCGCCGGTGTTGTCCCCCAGGTAAAGAATGTTTCCGGCGTCCTCCACGGCCCTCCGGAAGGCGCGCATGTCGCCATGGAGCGGTTCGGTCAGCGCCCGAGCGACCGCCTCCAGGACGTTCTTCTCCACGAGGCTCCCGTGTGGGCCGAAATCAATGATGTTGCCCGCCACGGCGAGGCGCACCGCCGCGTCGAAGGGATCCGCCGCGCCGCGCACCCTGGCGCGCAGTTCGGGAAGCATCCCCAGGATCATGCCATTAAACTGTTTCTTCACCGCCGCGTAGGGGTCGGGGTTGTTGGACAGGCGGCGGAGCGTCCTGTGAATGTGCTGGGCGAACCGGGGCGGGCATTCGGCCATGTCGAGCTCCGCCGCGCGCCGCAGCACCTCCCGCAGCAGCTGCTCCTCCACGGCGGGCCCGCCGCCGGCCATGCGCGCGGCGTCAAGCGCCTGTCGCACAAAACACGGGACGCAGTCGAGATAGGTTTTCATGACGGGGTGGATAATCCTTTGCGGGGGACGGTTAATGATCGCAGGCATTATCGCCGGTCTGCGGGCCTCCGTCCAAATGCGGGCCGGGGATTTCCGCGCATCCTTCAGGCCGCACCCGTCACTCCCCCCGCCCACTGACGACGAGGCGCAGCATGGACGGCGCGGGGACGGGACCGGGGCGGGGCTTGTCACGGTTTGCGCCGAGAGTTTCCCAGCGGAGACTGTAACGGGGGCCGCCGGCGGGGGGCGTGCCGGAGTCCCCGGCGCGCTGTTGTTTCATGCCCGGAAGGCCGTCCTCCGCCGGGGTGGCCGCATCGGCGGGCTTGGCCTTTTTGACTGTGGCCCCGGCCACCGCGAGGGTGGCCTCGTCGATGATGAACTCGCCCGCGCCCTGCGTGGCGTGGTGGTAGGACACTTTCAGCTTTCCCGGTCCCGCCGGGGCCGGGGCGGACAGGTTGATTTCAAAGGGGATGGCGCCGCCGCCGCTGAAGGCCCACCGGTAATCCCAGCGGCTGAGCTGCTGTTTCTTCCACGCGCCATCCTGGAAACGGGCGATGTGGGCCTGGCTGTATCCCTGTTCGTCGTACTTGTGGTAGGCGATGAGGGGCCGTTTTTCCGAGTCGAAGCCCAGGGCGACCCCGCCGTTGATGACGCCGCCGCCGGGCGGCACGGGATCCACAATGTCCATGGTGGCGCTGGTCATCGGCAGGGGGACGGGCTGTCCCGCCGCGTTCTCCCAGCGGACAAGGTCAGCGCTGCGCGCGTAGCTCACGTCATGGTTCGTGGCGCAGTCGGGCGTGTCGCGCCACACGCCGCACACATGGAAACGGCCGTCCGGGCCAAGCGTCGGCGTGGACAGGTACGCGTTCATCTGCCCGCCGCCCGAGGTGAGGGGTGTGTCCGACAACCGCCGCCAGGTCTTTGACGCAGTGTCGTAAACGTTCATGATCTGGTCACCGTTGCCGCTGCGCCCGTCGCGGTAGGTGAACACCAGCCCGATTCCCGGCGCGCGGACAAACTTCGGATAGGTGCAGCGCTCCTCCCGGCTGCCGATCATGGGGGCGCGCTCAAAGGTGGTGATGTCGAGGGGTTTCGCGGTGCGGTAATAGACCAGCGGCACGGCGTGCATGTTCCCGCTCAGGTGGATGAAGCCGCCGTCGTCCACGGCGAGGGTCACATAATTGTGGCTGTCCCAGCCCAGCGTCTCCGGCAGGATGGCCGTGCGCCACACGGTCTCGTCCAAATTGCGCGCCGCCACGGTCATGCGCCGCTCCGCGTCGTAGTAGGCGGCGAACTGGACCGTGCCGTGGGTGTAAAGGCAGAAGCCGACGGGATGGCCAGCCCACACGGGGGCGATGTCCAGCATTTCCGCGACAGCCGGGGCCGCCGCCAGCAGAACCAGTGCGGTTGTCAGCAGACGGGACATGATCATTCTTCCTCCGGCGGCAGGGGCATGTTTTTGCCGTTGCGGCGGAATTCGCGCAGCAGCTCCAGCGGGTATTTCGTGCCGCGCCATTCGATGCCGCCGCGCCGCAGGGTGAGCACGGCGGAGCGCATCATGAAAAAGGCCATCACCGGCGCGGCCAGCGGCGAGAAGGGGGAATAGGCCGCCGACAGGCCCATCCACCGGCACATGACGGCCGGCACGGAAAGCTGGACCGCCAGGGCGGCGGTGCCCAGCATGCGCAGCCAGAAAAGATCCCACTGCGCCAGGGACAGCCAGGGCGCCCACTCGACAAGCACCAGCAACGCGCACGCCGCCGTCATGACGGGGAGGCTGTAACCGGCGGCGGCGAAGCCGTTCTTTTCGAAGCCGCGCATCATGCCGCGCACCGAGGGGTACCATGACAGGGACAGTCCGGAGGCGCCGTTGATGACGGTGCCCCGCGCACCGTAGGCCTTCAGCAGGAACCCCAGGGCCATGTCGTCAATCACCTCCAGCCGCAGCCGGGGCATGCCGATGGTACGTTCGAAGGCCTCGCGGCGGAACAGGCTGAAAATGCCGCCGCCCGCCGCCGTCTTGGTCTTCGGGCTTTCCACCAGGGGGATGGGCGCGCCCGCCGCCATGACCCGCAGGATGTACGCGTACATCACGCCGAGCCCGAAACTTGACGGAACCAGCCGGGGCAGCATCGAGGCGTGATCAATCCCCCGCGCGTCACACCACCCCACCACCCGCGCCAGCGTGCCCGGCTCCATGTGCACGTCCGCGTCCATGAACAGAATCCACTCGCCGGTGCTGTGCTTCACGCCCTGGTGCAGGGCGTGCACCTTGCCCAGCCAGCCGTCGGGCAGTTCGCGCACATGCACCACCCGCAGCCGGGCGTCCGTCCGCGCCAGCGCCTCCGCCACCTCCCCCGTGTTGTCCGTGGAGCGGTCGTTCACGAGGATGACCTCCAGGTTCGGATAGGTCTCCCGCAGGCGCGAGCGCAGCGACGCCTCCAGCACCGTCCCCTCGTTGCACGCCGGGATGATCAGGGACACCCGCGCCCAGTCGTCCCGCACCGGAACGGGCAGCCGCTCCAGCCGCGCCGCCAGCAGCATGTTGCACAGCGCCACCGCCAGGATGAAAAACCAGCACACGCAGCCCAGCGCCAGCAGTCCCGCGCCAATCATTGTCAAAACGCCCAAAATCATTTCTCCCGCCCGCCGTTACGGGCCGTTCTCCCCCGCAAAAAACTCACTTTGCCGCCCCGAAGGCCGTCACGGTGCCGTCCTCGGTGCCCACAATCACCAAATCGCCCAGCAGCATGGGGGAGGTGATGTCGTCGGCGACCTTCAGGGACCAGAGTTTCGCGCCGTCGGCCAGCCCCAGCATGGTGAGTTCGCCGTCTGCGGCGAGGAGCACCTTGTCCCCCGCGATCACGGGGGACAGGGGATAGCCGCCGGAGTCCACCCGCCAGCGCTGCTTTCCCGTGGCGCGGTCCACGGCAATGACAAAGCCGTCCTCGGAACCGGCCACCACGGTGTCCCCGGCCACAGCGGGCGTGGTGAACACCTCCGCCTCGCTGTCCTGGTTGGTCCAGGCAAAGACGCCCGCCCGGATGTCGGCCTTCACAATTTTGCCGCTGCGCGAACCGGAGTAGGCGAAGCCGTCCCCCAGCGCGCAGCCGCCCGCGATCTGCGAGTCCGCGTCAAGTTTTATGTCGTGGATGCGTTTGCCGTCCGCGGGGTTGACCACATGGAGCGCGGAGGCGCAGCTTCCGTAGACCAGCGCCTCCGGCGACACGGCGGGGGTGGCGTCGCTGCGCTCGCCGAGCGGGGCGTGCCACTGTTGTGCGCCGGTCTTCGCGTCGAGGCAAAGCACCGCGCCGTCGGCGGAATCAATCACAAAAACACGTCCGTTCGGATGGGTGTCGTCCGGCCCGAGATAGTTCGGCCCGCCGCGCACCGGCCCCTCCAGCTTCGCCTGCCACAGGTCCGCGCCGGTCTGCCCGTCGAATGCCATGAACACGCCGTCGTTGTCCCCCGCGAAAAGGATGCCGTCGAAAAAGGCCGGGGGCGCCTCAAAACGCCGCCGCACCGGCTGGTTGTTCATGGTCTCGCCGGTGAAAAGCTCCCGCGCCCAGCGCTCCGTGCCGTCCTTCCAGTCCGCCGCGATGACCTCGCCGCGCATGGTCACCACAAAGATTCCCGCGCCGGGGCTCCCCACGGGGGTCTGACGCACGGGCGCGCGCGTCTTCAGCCGCCAGCGCACCTCCAGCACCGCAGGCAGGGAAATATCCGCCGCGCCGCGCATGGTGGCGTCACCATGGAAGGTGTTCCAAGCCGTGTCCGAAACGGGCGCGGTGGATGCCGGCGCGGCGGGTTTGGATGCGGCGGGTTCCTCTTTCGGTGTCTCCGCCGCTTCGGGCAGCAGGAAAAACAGCGCCATGCCCAACAGGATGCACAACAGGGTTGCCCACCGCAGTGCCTTTTTCATTTTCCGGCCCTTTCCAGGGCGGTTCGGTACACGGCGAGCATGGTTTCGGCCATGCGCTCCGTGGTGAATTGTTCCCGCACCGCCGCGCGCCCGTTCCGGCCCAGTTCGCGGAGCCGTTCCGGCTTGGTGAGCAGGCCGCGCAGGGCTTCCGTCAGGCCGTCGGGATCGGCGGGATCGTAGAGCACGCCGCCGCCTGTGGCGTTCACCACCTCCGGATAGGACCCCAGCGCGGGCTGCACCACAGGAATGCCCCGTCCCATGGCCTCAATCAACCCCAGCCCGAAGGCCTCCCCCTCCGGCACGGGCACCGACAGCACGGACAGATCATCAAAGAAGTCCGGTGCGGGCGTGGTTTGAAATTCCAGGTCCAGCTTCACATCCCCGGCGACGCCCAGCGAAGCAAGCCTTTTTTGCAGGGTGGCAATGCGGGGCCGGTCCGCCGGGGTGGCCCCGCCGGTGGCGGAAAGGCGCAGGTCCGCGAGGGCGGGCTCCTTTTTGAGGCGCAGAAACGCCTCCACCACCGCGCCAAAGCCGAGGGCGTCGTTGAGCCGCGCCAGATAGCCGATGGTGGGCGGTGTCACGGAGGGGCCGTCCTGCCCGCCCGCGGGCGGATCAATGGAGGGATGCACCACGGCGAGCTTTTCCGGGGGGATGTCCATGCGCTCCGCCATCCGGTCCGCGTACCAGCGGCTGGTGGCGGCGAACAGGGCCACGTCGCGCCCCAGCCCCGTCATGGCCTCCCAGCAAAGCCGGTCATGGGGCGGGCGCATGGCGTCCACCCAGGGAATCTCGTCCTGAAGGCTGCACACGACGGGTGCGTCCACCGCGCCGCGCAGCGCCGGGACAAAACCCAGCAGCAGGGCGTTGGAGACGTGGATGATGTCGAACTTTTCCTGCGTGGCGAGCCAGTCCAGAAAACGGCGGTACTCGTCGTCCTGGCCGCCCTCCAGCCCGCGCAGCATGGACAGGGTCATGGGGCCGAGGTCCGCCGCGCTGGTCGTGCCCTCGCGGGTGGCAGCGCGCGCCAGCAGCCAGCGGCTGTCCAGCAGCCGCGAGAGCCAGCGGGGCGCGCGGCGGAACAGGGGCGCAAGCTCGCGCAGGTAGATGTTGACGCCGCCGAAGAAGATGGGCGCGTCGGTGGGCGCCACCGCGTCCCCGCCGAACATGGGCAGGTACAGCGGCACCATCACCGCGTCGTGGCCGGCGCGGCGCAGCGCGCGCACCAGCCCGTGGTCGCGGATGCAGTTCTGGCAGTAGAAGGTTCCGCCGCTGCCCGGCACCAGGTGAAGCGTCCTCACGGGGTTTCCTCCGCGTCGGCAAAGGCCAGCGCCGCCGTGGGACAGGCGCGCACACAGGCCGCCGCCGCGTCCCCCAGCCCCGCCTCCAGCAGCGCGCCCAGCGCGGCCCGCACATGCGAGTCCATGCCGCGCCCGGTGAAGGTCATGCCCGCGGGCGCGCCCGCGATGCGGGTCAGCTCCACGCAGACGCCGCACTTGACGCACTTGCCCGGCTCAAACACCACGTTGCCGAAGCGTTCGGCGGGCTCCACCACCGGTCTGGGCAGGGAACGCCTGATCTGCGGGGCAAGGCCGTGCTCCTCCGCGTACAGGCGCAGTTTGCACGACACCTGCTTCAGGCAGTCGCAGTGCAGGCAGCGCTCCGCCTCGCGGCGCGCCGCGTCGGCGGCGTCCCCGGCGGGCGGCCTTTTCCGTTCCACCGCAAAGGGTTCCGTGTCCGCGGGGGCCAGTTTGCCCAGCACGGAATGGAACACCGCCTCCGGCGGCGCGGGAAGACCGCACAGGAAGGCGTCGGCGCGGCGCGCGGCGCGTTTCCCGGAACCGACGGCGCGCACATGGAGCTGCTCCTCCACCGCGTCAAAAAGTTTCGGCTGCTTTTCATGTTCGAGTGCGCACGCAACAATCACCGCATCATGCCCCCGCAACAGCGCATCGAGGGTGACGTCCGCGCCCACGGTGTTGCCCGTGAGTATTTCCACCCCAAGGGCGCCCACCGCCGCCACCTCCGCATCAATGATTTCGGGGGGCAGTTTTTCGGCGGGCAGGGCGCGCAGTCCGGGGCAGGCGCGGTCCGCCTTTTCATACACCCGGCAGGCATGGCCCAGCCGCGCGCACACGCAGGCGGCGGAGAGTCCCGCCAGGCCCGCGCCCACCACGGCGACGGACTTTCCCGAGGGCGCGGGGCGCTCCGGCGCGGCCATGCGCAAAAATTCCTCGGCCAGCGCACCGTGGGTGGCGCGGATGCCCACGGGGCCGTCGTACTGGCCGCGGTGGCACACCCGCTCGCAGGGCGCGGTGCACACCCGCCCGAGCACGGCGGGAAAGATCAGATCGTTCCGGGCGCGCCGCGCCGCGTCGGCCCGAAGCCCCTGCTGTGTCTCACGGAGCATGCGCGGAATGTTGAGCCCGGCGGGACAGATGCGCGAGCAGGGCGCGCCGCAGTCGCCCGCGTGCTCGTTGAGAAGCATGAGCAGCACCTCGCGGCGCGCGGCGCACACCTCGGCGCAGTCGGTCTCCACGGACATGCCGTCTGTTGCGGCGGTGGCGCAGGAGGGCAGCAGCCGCCCCGTCGCGGTGTCGCGCACCACGCAGATCATGCACGAAGTGAGGGCTCCCGCCTCCTTCAAATAACAGAGCGTGGGCACCTCCGCGCCCGCCAGCCGCGCCGCATCGAGGAGCGTGGCCCCTTCGGGCGCTTCAACCACCGTGCCGTTCACCGTAATCTTCGCCATTAGTCCACCCTGACGGCGTTCACCGGGCACACCTCGAAACAGGCGTTGCACCGGACGCACTTTTCCATTTCGACCACATGCACCCCGTGGGGCGCGTGCGCAATCGCGCCGGAGGGGCAGCGCTGGGCGCACTTGGTGCAGCCGATGCAGTCCTCCGTGATGGTGTAACTTAGGAGCGCCTTGCATTTCTTCGCGGGGCATTTCCCCAGCGCGTGCGCCTCAAATTCGTCGCGGAAATGGGCAAGCCCGGTGAGCACCGGGTTGGGCGCGGTGCGCCCGAGCCCGCAGAGGCTCTGCTTTTTCACCGCATGGGCGAGGCGCTCCAGCTCCGCCAAATCCTCCGGCGTTCCCCGGCCCGCGCAGAGGCGCTCCAGTATCTCCAGCAGCTGCCGGGTGCCGACGCGGCAGGGCACGCACTTGCCGCAGGACTCCAGCTGGGTGAAGGACAGGAAATAGCGTGTCATCTCCACCATGCAGTCGGCGTCGTCCATGACCACAAAGCCGCCGGAGCCCATCATGGAGCCCGCGCCCGCCAGCGCCTCGTAGTCCACGGGCAGGTCGCCCATGGCCGCCGGTATGCAGCCGCCCGAGGGGCCGCCCACCTGCACCGCCTTGAAGGCGCGCCCGTCGGCCACGCCGCCGCCCACCTCCTCCACAATGCGGCGCACCGTCATGCCCATGGGCACCTCGATGAGCCCGCCGCGCCGTATCTTCCCCGCCAGCGAGAACACCTTGGTGCCCTTGCTGCCCTCCGTGCCCAGCGCGGCGAAGGCCCCCGCGCCGTTGCGGATGATCCAGGGGACCATCGCCAGCGTCTCCACGTTGTTCACCAGCGTGGGCATGCCGTGGAAGCCCCGGTGCGCGGGGAAGGGCGGGCGGATGCGCGGCACGGGCCGCACCCCCTCCAGCGACGCGATGAGCGCGGTCTCCTCGCCGCAGACGAAGGCGCCCGCGCCCTCGCGCACCTCCGCGTGGAAGGCGTGGCTGCTGCCGAGCACACGGTCGCCGAGCAGGCCCGCCGCCGCGCAGCGGTCTATGGCGGCGCGCACCCGCGCCACCGCCAGGGGATATTCCGCGCGGATGTAGAAAATGCCCCGGCGCGCGCCCGCGGCCACCGAGGCAATGAGCATGCCCTCCAGCACGCGGTGGGTGTACGACTCCAGAATCATCCGGTCCATGAACGCGCCGGGGTCGCCCTCGTCGCCGTTGCATATCACATACTTTTCGCCGCCCGGCGCGTTGCGCACCTCCAGCCATTTGCGGGCGGTGGGAAAGCCCGCCCCGCCCCGGCCCCGAAGGCCCGCGCGCATAATCTCGTCAATGATCGCCGGGGCGTCCAGCGGCGGGCCGTCCCCCGCGCCCGGGGCGGGGCCGCCCAGCGGCGCAAGACAGCGGCGCAGCGCGGAAAAGCCGCCGTGCCGGATGTACTCGGCCAGGTCGGTGGGATCGGACTCGCCGGAGTGCTCCGTGGCGATGCGCCGCTGCACCCCCACATAATCCTCCACCACCGACGCGCCCGGCGCGCCCGCGTGGCGTTCCAGGGGCCGGTCCTCCCGGTCGGTGTAGAGCCGCTCCAGCCAGGAGAACACGCGCGCCCGCGCCTTTTCCACGGGGCGCGGCGGCGGGAAATGGGCCAGCACCAGGGAGGGAACGTCCTCGGGGCGGACCTTCGCGTAGGTGTGGGACGCGCCGCCCGGCAGCACCACCTCCATCAGCGGCGTCAGGTGGCACACGCCGATGCAGCCCACCTGCTTTATGCGCACGTTGATGCGGTAGCGCGCGCGGGTTTCCTCCAGCGCGCGGCGCACCTCCTCGCTGCCCCCCGCCACACAGCAGGAGCCGAGGCCGACGCGGATTTCCGGGCCGTCCTCCGGCGCTTCCGCGCCGCCGCCCGGCAGGCCCTGTTCATGCTGCTCCGCATGGGCGAGATAGTCGTCGAGCATGGCGGCGACACCCCCGGGCCTGACATGCCCGTAGGTGACGCGGCCAATCTGCACGGCGGGCGCGAGGGTGCAGCAGCCTAGGCAGCGCACCTTTTGCAGGGTGAACAGGCCCCCGCTGTCGGTATCCTCGTCCGGGCCCAGGCCCAGCTCCTCCGCGATGGCGTCGTTCACCGCGAGGGACCCCTTCAGGTGGCAGGCCGTGCCGTCGCAGACCGAGATGATGTGGCGGCCCGCCGGACGCAGGCGGAAATGGGGATAGAAGGTGGCGGTGCTGTGGACGGCGGCGGCGGAAATGCCCGCCGTTTCGGCAACCCGGCGCAGCGCCTCCTCCGGCAGGTACCGGAAGCGGCGCTGGAGCGCGTGCAGAATGGGCAGCAGGGCGTCGCCGCCCGCGCCGCATTCGGCGATGATTTGGTCAACCTCTTCCATGGAAAATTCGGGGTTCATGTCAGCCCGCCGCCACGCACACCAGGTTGTCATGGGTGCGGAAGTATATGCGCCCGTCCATCACCGCGGGGGTGGCGAAGACCTCCTCGCCCAGTGCGGGCACGCCGATCTGCTCCCACGTGCCCGATGCCTTGAAGATGAAGGTGACGCCCTTCATGTCCACGGCGTAGACGCGGTCGCCCGCCAGCACCGGCGACGAGTAGAAGCCCTCGCGCAGCTCCTGCATCCACACCGACTCGCCCGTGTTCCGGTCCAGGCAGATGATCTCGCCGCGCGAGGTGGTCATGAAGACATGGGTGCCCGTGAGCACGGGGCTGGACACGTCGGGCAGGTACTCGTCCCACTGCCACGCGATTTCCGCAACCGGCGGGTTCTGGCCCGGCGTGAGGCGGATGGCGGTGGCGGTGGCATACTCGTTGGCCACAAAGAACATGCCCTCCGCATAGGCGGGACTGGGCGCCACCTCGCCGTCCAGGCATTCCAGGTTCCACAGGGACTTGCCCGTGAGCGGGTCGTAGGCGTTCACATCCTTGGACGAGTTCAGCACCAGTTGGAAGCCCGTTTCTGTCTGCGCGCAGACGGGCGACGACCAGGAGATCTTGCCCCGCGCCGCCTTCCAGACCTCGTTCCCGCTGTTGATGTCAAGGGCGAGCAGTTTGCCGTCTTTTTTCTGGTCGTACTGGACAAAAAGCAGGTTTTGAAAGGCCAGCAGCGAGGAGGAGTGGCCATAGTGGTTTTCCGGGAGGCCGAGGTTTTTGCCCCATTTCATCTGTCCGGCCTCGTCCACGCAGACCAGATCACCGTTGGCGAAAATGGCGAAGGCCAGGCTGCCCTGCACCGTCATCGTCGGCGCGGCATAGCCCGTCTCCTCGCTGATCTTGGGCGGTTCCGCCGGGGAGCCGGGCACGCCGGTCACGGCGTGGGTCCAAAGCAACTGGCCCGTTTCCGTGTCGTAGCAGTAGATCTCCCGCTTCTCCTCGGTGGCCCCGCTCAGGTAAATCCGGTTGCCCCAGACCACGGGCGAGTTCGCGCTGTGCAGCGGCACGGCGCTTTTCCACTTGATGTTTTTGCCGGAGGCGCCGTCCCAGTCCACGGGCGCGGTGGTGAAATGGGCAACACCATAACCGCCCGGCCCCCGGAAGGCGGGCCACTGGGTCTGCATCTCCTCCCAGGTCGGGGCGGACGGCGCGGCGGGCGCGGGTGTCTTTTCACCCTCCGCCGCCGGGGCCGCACCCTGCTCCGCCGTTTGTGCCGCGGCGGGCGCGGGGGGAATGTCCAGCCGGGTGAGTTTGGCCGACACCAGCGCGGCCAGCACAAAGAGCGCGCCCGTAAAGGCCAGCAGCTCCCGCGCGTGGGCCCGGTCTGTCCAATGGGAGGCCGTGGGCGTCTCCGCGTCCGGAACGGGCGGTTTCGGCTTGAACCTCGCCGCAAGCCGCCACGCCGCCACCAGCACCACCACGCCGCCCAGCAGCAGGTACGCGCCCGTGCGCAGGTGCTCCTGGCTGGTGAAATAGGCCTTGCGCGCGAGCAGGTCCATCGCCCGAATCTCCGCGACCAGTTTCGGATCGGCCGTGGGCGAGGCGGCCATTTCCGCCCGGAGCTTCAGCAGTTCCGGGTTGTCCAGCGGTGCAAACGCGGTGATCTGGAGATAGTTGGCGATCAGCAGCGTCGCCACCACCAGGCAGAACACCGCCGCCGTCGCGGCCACCGCGGCGGCGGCCCGCCATCCCGCCTCGTTCACCGTCCATCGGCTTTTTTTCTTGTCAGTTCGCGGCATCTTCCCTCTCCACCGGGCAGTAGGCAAAGCAGCGCGCGCAGCTCACGCACGCGCCCCGGTCGGTTTCGTAGTCCTTGCTGCGGCGTATGACGGACAGGCGCAGCAGCCTGCCGCAGAGCGCCAGCCCCATGAACGCGCCGAACCACGCCGAGGCCCGGGCAAAACTCCGCCGCGCGTCCTCCGCGTCGGCGTACAGTTTCTCTGCGGGGATGCTGCCGTCCTTGAATGCGTCATACTCCACCGACGGCACGCCCCGCTCGCCCGCCGCGACGGTCTCCGCCAGCGCCACCAGCGGGTGGAGTTTGGCGAGGGGTTCGTGGAGGGCGTAACCCGCCAGCGCGCCCAGCGCGATGACCGCCGGCGAAAGGGCCAGCAGCAGCGCCAGCCTGCGGATGCCCTTGCTTCTCGGCTCCGGGTCGCCCTCCGGGGTGGGCGTGTTGATGGCGTTGTACGGGCAGGCGTTTTCACAGAGGCGGCACTGGACGCATGCGGCGGGCGTGATGGAGGCGTGCCACCGCGAAAACATGGACGCCCAGCGCAGCAGCACCCCGTAGGGGCAGAGGAAGCGGCAGTAGGGCCGCGCCACCACGGTGCCCAGCGCCAGCAGGATGCCCCCGGCAAGGAGCATGTTGAAGCTGCCGCTCATCCGGAAAAAACCGACAAAGGGATCAAAACGGCAGACGAGAAAACCCGCGCCGGTGACCACACACACCACGGCAAGGCCGAGGTAGGCGTAGGCAAAAAGGCCCAGCACCGTGTCCACCGCGCCGGGCAGGCGCACGGGGCGCACGGCGCACAGCTCCTGCACCGCACCCAGCGGGCACACCGCCGCGCAGAACACCCTGCCAAACCACAGCGCGAACACCAGCGGCAGCAGGAAGAAGGCCAGCACCAGCGGCGTCACCGCCGCATGGTTGCCGACGAAGGCGTTGAGCACATTCTGCACCGAGCCCACGGGGCAGACGCAGCCCTGGCGGTAAAAGCCGAACCAGGCCGTGGAAAACACGGCCAGCAGCACCACCTCGCGGCGGGAACGGCGGCGCACCACCACCCACGCCGCAAGCGCGAGCGTGCCCGCCAGCACGGCCACATCCACGGCGGGCGGAATGACCACCGCCCCCGGCGCGTGCGTCTCGGGACGCTGGTATGCCGTTTCGAATTCCGGCATGGGGAAGCGGAACTCGGCGGCAGCGAAGACCGCAAACGCAAGCATGGCCGGAAGGACGGCTATCGCGCGAAGCCCCCTCATTTCTTCGGCTCCACCGCGCCGGAGGCGTTTTTGAGCAGATAGCCGACGCGCGACGGCACCAAGCTGATGGCCTGGGAGGGGCAGTTCCTCGCGATGGAGCACTCGTTGCAGTCCGCGCAGAGGTCACGCTTGATTTGCAGGTAGAGCGAACCGTTGCCGAACTGGCCGCAGCCGCGCACGCACTTGCCGCAGCCGACGCACAGGGGTTCGTCTATGGTGTACTCAAAGAAGGGATCCTCGATGAATTTCCGTTGTATGGCGGCCACGGGGCACAGCTCGTTTTCCGCGCCCGTGTCCTGCTCCTTTGCCCCCGGCTGGAGGTAGCCGCCGCACAGGTCGCAGTAACCGCAAATCTCATGGGAATGGACGCACTTCACCGCCGAGGGGTTCAGCACGCAGTCCGTGGCGCAGCGCCCGCACTGGGTGCATTTGGACGGGTCAATCTGCCACACCATGGCCTCCGCGCCCGGCCGCGCCGACGCCAGCCACGCGCCGCCCCCCGCCGCCGCCACCGCGGCGGCGCGCAGGAAGTCACGCCGTCCAAAGCCTTTTTCCCTGTTCATGGCCGCTCCTCCTCGTATGCCAGCACCGCGTTCCATCCGCGGTGCAGCACCAGAATGCGCCCCGACGCGTCCGTGGCGAGATCCGCCACCAGCGGCTCGTCGCCCTGCGCGTCGGACTGGTCCTCCGGCGCGCCCAGCGCCGCCGGCGCCGCCACCACCGCCAGCATTTCCGTGTCCGGCCCGTACAGTTTCACCCGGGTGATGCCCTTTTCGGCGGTCACCAGCGCGCCGTCGGGACGGAACGCCGCGTTGGCCGGGTTGCAGCAGCCGCAGAATTCGGCCACGCCCATCCCGGCGCGGTACCAGCTGTCCACCAGCTCGCCCGTGGGCCGGTAGCATTCCAGCCCGTGCCGGCCGGGGTTGGCCACCCACAGCGCGCCCGAGGGATCGAACTGCACGTCCATGTGCGGGCTGGGGACGATCAGGCCGGGAATCCCCCGGGTCTCGTCCTTTTCGCCGATGCGCCCAAGCAGTTTTCCCGCATGGTCATAGCGCAGCACCACACGGTTGCCCGCGTCGGCGGCGTAGACATTCTCCCCGTCGGCGGCGATGGAGGCAATCCATGCCTTTTCGCCGGGGCTTTCCCACGCGGCCTTTTTCACGCCCGCGCCGTCCAGCACCACCACGTGGTCGCGCATGCCCAGGAAAATTGTGCCGTCCGGGGCCTCCGTCAGGCATTCCGGCGCGCCCTCCACGGCAAAGCGCGCCGTTTCCGCGCCCTTGCCGTCCAGCACCTGCACCGCATTCTCCCCCGCCACCAGCACGCGCCCATCGCGGCACACCGCCAGGGCGCGCGGGGATGGAACGCCCACGGGCCACCGGGCCGCCTCGCGGAAGCGGATTTTGCCCGGCGCGGTCTTTTCGTAGGCGGACACGTCAAAGCGCAGCGACTGGCCGGGCTCCGGCCGCTTGTCGGTCAGCGCCAGCGCGGCGGCAAGCGCCACGGCGAGCGCCGCCACCACACCCCACGCCCAACCGGGAATCAGCCTTTTCTCGGGAGCGTCCAAAACCTATTCCTTTCCCACGGCGACACAGGCCATTTCCGTCATGTCGCGCACCAGCAGCCTGCCGCCCGCGAGGGCCATGGGCCCCCACGCGTCGTGGCCGTTTAGCACTTTCGCCTTTGCCAGCGGCTCAAAGCCGGTGGTGCTGTACCGGACTGCGGACAGTTCGCCGTCGTCGCTCAGCACGAAAAACTTCCCGTCCGCCAGCAGGTAGGGGCCGAGGCCGAAGCGGTTGTCCGCGCCGCTCGACCATACCAGCGCGCCCTCCGGGTTGTAACACACCAACTGAGAGCGCAGCGCGCCGCCGTCCTTGGGCATGATGCCGAAGAGCAGCCCGTCCCGCACGATGGGCGTCTGCTGCTCGCTGGCGAGCCCGTCTTTGGGGCTGTGCTTGTATAAAATCTCGGCGGCGAAGGCCCCGCCGCTGTTGGTGATTTTCAGCATCATGCCGCCCTCGCCGTAGCCCGCCGTCACAAAGACGCGGCTGTCGTCCACCGCCACCGCCGAGGGGGCCACCACCTTCGCCGCCCAGGGCGCCTGCCAGAGCAGCGCGCCCGCGTCGGGACCGTCCGCCGCCACGCCGCACACCCCGCCCACGGCGCTGTAAACGTACATCCGCCGTCCGGCGACGGTCATCGGAATGATGGATGAGTGGGACATTTTCAGCCCCTGCGGGTTGGGTGTTTTCCAGACGGGCGTCCCCGAGGCGCGGTCCACCGCCACCATGAGCACCTCCGGGCCGCAGGGGGCCAGTATCACCAGGTTCGCCTCCACCAGCGGGCACTGGCCGGTGTACCAAAGCGGCTCGCCCGCGCCGTATTCCCGCTGGAGATCCAAGCCCCAGCGGAACGCGCCGGTGACGGGGTCCAGGCAGGACACATGGCAGCGCGGCCCGATGGTGACCAGGCCCTGCGCGTCCACGGCGGGCACGGTGCGCGACATGCCGTGGTTTTTCTTCACCACCACCTTGTAGGAACGCCGCCAGATTTCCCTGCCGTCGGCCAGGGACACGCAGCGGATCGCGTCGGCGCGGGTCTTTTCATCGTAGTCAATGACATACACCCGGCCCTCCCAGACCGCCGGGGCGGCATAGCCCTCGCCGAGCATGGGAAGCCGCCACAGCACCTTCGGCCCCTCGGGTCCCCAGGCATCCGTCAGGGGCGGGGCGTCGGCGGCAATGTTGTCGAAATTCACCCCGCGGAACCTCGGCCAGGAGCCGGAAACCTGCGCGGGCGCGCCGTCAAACTGCTGGAACACTCCCTCGATCTCAACGGGCTTTTCGCCGTCGGCGGCGCGGTCGGGCGCGCCGTCCCCGCCGGGAAGGCGCATGGACACGGGTGTCGAGGAACCCCGCGGCATCCACGACAGAAACGCCCCGGCGGACAGGACACACGCCACCAGAAGCGCCGCTGCCGTGGCGGCTGTGCTGCGTGCGGCAGGCGTCATGGGTTTACCGCCATCGGACCGGCGCGGACGCGGCGGTTACGGGGTTTTCACGTCGAGGCACTTCATTTCCCTCTGGCTGCGGACCAGCAGTTTGCCCTGGGATAGGGCCATGGGAGCCCAGATTTCCTTGCCGTCGAGCAGCTTCACCGAGGCCAGTTCCTTGTATTCCTCCGGCGAGGGCTCAATCAGGTACAACACGCCCTTTTTGCCGTCAAGATTAAAGATCAGGCCGTCGGCCAGCATGAGCGGGCCACGCTCGAAGGTGGTGGAAAACCAGGCCTCGCTGGTCTGCCATTTGACCTGCCCGTCAAGGGTCAGGCACATCATCCCGTCCTCGCGCTCGTTCGAGTTGCTGTTGAGGTACAGATGGTCCTTGTAAAACAGCGGCTGCTGGATCTGGCTGCCGCACACGTCCGTCTTGAACAGTTCCGCTGCGGAGAGCTTGCCGCCGTCGTTCTTGATTTGAATCATCGCCGACCCCGCCTTGTAGCCGCCGGTGATGAAAAGGCGGTCGCCGGGGAGGGTGGTGGCGTAGGGGATGGGAATGAAGCACTGCCAGCCCTCGTAGGACCACAGCCGGGATCCGTCAGCCGGGGAGATGCCCGCCACAACGCCCTTGGTGGAGCCGTCCTTGGTGCTCGCCCCCACCATCACCACCTGCTCCACCCCCGCCAGCGTGGTGACCACGGGCGTGGAATAGCCGACCGCCCCCTGGCCCTCCGACTTCCAGACCAGTTCGCCCGTGTCCTTCTTGAAGGCCACCACATAGGCGTCCGGCGCCTGCGGCGCGACTATCACCAGATCCTTGTAAAGCGACACCGCCTGGGAGATGCCCCAGGTGGGCTTGTTCACCCCAAAGTCGGCGAGAATGTTCTTTGTCCACACCGGCTGGTGCGTTTTGCGATCCACGCAAAGGAGGTGGCCCATCATGCCCACGGTGTACACATGCGACTCGTCCACCGTCGGCGCGGTGCGCGAGCCGTCATGGCTCACGCTGCCCGGCGCGTCGTACTCGTGTTTCCACAGTTCCTTGCCGGTGGCCAGTTCCAGGCAGCGGAGGACGTCCTTCTCCTCGCCGATGCGGTCAAGCACGTAAATTTCCCCGTCGCGCACCGAGGGTGACCCGTATCCCGCGCCCATGGGTATCGTCCACAACACTTTCGGCCCGCCTTCCGGCCAGGTGCGGGCGATGCCCGTTTCCGGGGAGACGTTGTCCCGGTTGGGGCCGCCCATCTGGGGCCAGTCCGCCATGGCGGGAGTTGCCGCCGCCAGCGCCGTCACCGCAAGAACGCCACACAGAACCACAAGCCTGTTTCTCATTCTTTCTTCTCCATGGGTCGTGATTTGCCGTCCTGATTTTCAGGAATCAGTATCATATAATATTTCGACCCGCCCACGCCTTTTTCGGATTCGCCGCGCGGACTGTTTCACCCCCGGAAATAGGCATTCTTTCGCCTTTGTTCAAAGTTTTGTGTGAAACTGCGCGCATTTGCCGCCCGGCTTTCGGCGTCAAGCGGAAAACGGCCCCCGGAATTGTGTATCATTGCGAAAGCAACGGGGGCAAGGCGAAGGAGTCTGATGAAAATGAAATACACTTTTTTGTTCCGGGCCAAACGCGGATTCACATTGATCGAGCTGCTGGTGGTTATCGCCATCATCGGCATCCTCGCCGCCATTCTGCTGCCCGCGCTGGCCCGCGCCCGCGAGGCGGCACGGCGTTCCTCCTGCCAGAACAACCTGAAACAGTTCGGCGTGGTCTTCAAAATGTACGCCAATGAGGCGGGCGGCATGTTCCCCCCCATACACGCCGACGAACCCTGGGGTGCGGCAACCCCGGCGGGTTGCACCGACGCCGACGCGGCGGCGGAGCTGGCCCCCGACATTCCCGCCCTGTTTCCGGAATACCTCACCGACCTGAACGTGCTGGTCTGCCCGTCGGACCCCGAAACAGGCGGCGACAACCCGCTGGGCATCCTTGAAAGCCTGCCGGGGCAGGAATGCGGATACAAGGGGCTGCCCTCCAATGCGGACGCCAGCTACCTGTATTACGGGTTTGTCTTCGACAAGGTGGACCGGGGGGACGCCACCATTGACGCGGCGCTTTTTGGCGCGCCCTCGTCGGCGCAGGTGTCCGGGCAGGTGGCCTACCTGATGGCGGGCATCTCCTACCAGCAGGGCGTGTCCTTTCTGCAGGGGCCGCTGGGCGACGGCAACCCGGACAATGACGCCGGGTTGGACGGGGATTATGACAACCCCGGGAAGCACATGCTCATCGCCGCCATGGCCACCCCGGCGGGCGGCACCCTCGGCAACGGAACCGGCACGAAACTGAACCGCCTCCGGGAGGGCGTTGAGCGTTTCCTCATCACCGACATCAACAACCCCGCGGCGGCAAACGCGGCCCAGAGCGGCCTGCCCGTGATGTGGGACGTTGTGTCGGCGAACTCCTCCGGCCGCGCGCAGTACAACCACATTCCCGGCGGCGCCAACACCCTCTACATGGACGGCCACGTCGAGTTCAACCGCTATCCCGACCGCTTCCCCGCCACCGAGGCCTTCGCGCTGGTCGGCTCCTTCTTCTAACGCCCTGAAGGCTGGCGAAGGCGGCTTTTTTGCTGTGTTTAATTTCCGCGCTTCTTGCGTTGCCCGCGGTGCAACGTGGACAATGTGTCCATGGCGCGGCGCGGACGGCGCGGCGCGGGAGAAAATGCGTGCCTGCACGGCGGAAAATACGGGTGGGATTCACGGCGCTGCTTGTCTGCTGCGCCCTTGTGACCCTGTCCGTTCCGCCCGCGCGGGCCGAATCCCCCGCCCCGCCCCCAAACCTGCTGGTGGTGGTGATGGACTCGCTGCGCGCCGATCATCTGGGCGCCTACGGCTATGCGCGGCCCACCAGCCCGACGGTCGACACTCTGGCCGCGGACGGATTCCTCTTTGAGCGGGCCGCCGCCAACTCCTCCTACACGGGTGAGTCCGTGAGCGTGATGTTTTCCGGCATGCTGCCCTCGCGCAACGCCTTCGGCACGGGCTGGTATGCGCGCCCCTCCCCCGCACACCCCGCCCTCGCGGAACTGCTGGCGGCGGCGGGATACGCCACCGGACTCTTCACCGACTCCCCCGTGATGACGGAGAATTTCCACGGGGGCTTTGACGTGGTGTCCGCGCTGGACGGCGAATGGACCATGCACGGCGCGGAAGCAAAAGTGACGGATGACCTGCTTGCCTTCATCGGGCAAGACCGCGAACGCCCCTTTTTCGCCTATGTCCATTATCTGAACCCGCACACGCCCTACACGCCGAAGCCTGAGCACACGGGTTTTGTGGCCGGGGCGCTGGTGGAAAAACCGCTGGACGTGCTGGCGGATGTGCGGCCCAACGCGGCCAAACTGGCGGCGGAGGGCTTCGGCCCGGGCGATCCCCGCTTTGAGGACATGGTGGCGCGGTATGACGCGGAAATCGCCCAGGTGGACGCGCAGGTGCGGCGGATTACGGACGCGTTGGCGGGTGCGGGCATGGACAAAAACACGGTGGTTGTGTTCACGGCGGACCACGGCGAGGAGTTCATGGAGCACGGCTTTGTGGAGCATTCCTGGCGGCTCTACCCCGAGTCCGTCCATGTGCCCATGATCTGGCGTGCGCCGGGGCGCATCGCGCCGGGCAGATCGGACACGCCTGTGTCGCTGGCGGACTTGTACCCCACCCTTGCCTGTTTCGCGGGGGTGGCGGGGCCGCTGCCCCACCTCGACGGCGAGCCGCTGTTCGAACCCTCCGGCGGCCTCTTCGCCCCGCGCTCCGGCGCGGAGCGGCCCGTCATCAGCGAACTGATGATCCAGACACGGCCCATGCTGCGGGGCATCCGCCTGGGCGCGCTCCAGTACATCGCCGCATGGCAGTGGTGCGAACCCGCCGGCTGCTCCGCCGACGCTGCGCGCCAGAAGGAGTGGCGGGTGCGCGCGGTGAAAGAGCCCGCAACGCGCACCGATCCCTGGGGGCCGGTGGTGCGCGAGGAGCTGTTTGATCTCTCCGCCGACCCCGGCGCGAAAAACAACCTGGCGGGGGATCCCGCCCGCGCCTCGGACATGGACAGGATGCGCGCGCTGCTGAACGGATACCGGGCGAAATGCCCGCCGGAAAAATCCGATCTGGAGAAAATGGGGGCCGTGCGCTATCCCGACGTGTCCCCGGGCGGCGCGGAGGAAAAGGCGCCGGAGGCGGTCATGCGTGACATGGACCGGCAACTGCGGGAGCTGGGGTACAAATGACGCCCGCCGCAGCCACAACACCGGACGGGCGTCGTTTTGTGCTGCTTCTCGGGCTGGCGCTGGTGCTGCTTGGAACGTTTCCCTACCTGTACGGGCGTTATTCCGCCGGGGAGGGGGAACAGTTCATGGGCTTGGTGGGCCGGGGCCCGGCGGGCACTTGGGGCTATCTGATGATGGCGGGCCAGTGCCGCGACGGACACACCCTCGTTGAAAACCTCATGACGCCCGAACCGCTGCCCCGCGCCTACTTCAATCCGGAGTGGTGGGTCTACGGCCGCCTCTGCCGCTGGACGGGGCTGTCCCTGCTCCAAATGTTTCATGCCACCCGCGTTGCGGCGGTGTTTCTCTTTCTCTTTGCGCTGCACTGGCTGCTGACGGTATGCGTGCCGGATTGGCGGGTACGCCGGTCGGCGCTGCTGCTGGTGGTCTTCGGTTCGGGCCTCGGCTGGACGGTGTGGCTTGCGAACCGGCTCGCGGGCATGTCGCTGCCCCAGCCCCTTGACACGGAAGGGGTGCAGGTCTTCGCCTATCTGGCCGCCAAGCCCCACTTCATGCTCGCCGCCGCCTGCTCCTGCGCCGCCGTCGCGGCCTTTGTCCGCGCCCAGGCGTCGGGTGGGGCGCGGTGGTTCGCAGTCACCGGCGGCATCGTGCTCCTCCACGCGCTCATGCGCCCCTACCCGCTCCCCGAATGGGCCGTACTGTGCGCGGTCTTCGCGCTGGCTGCCGTGCTGCGCGAACCGGCCCGCTGGCGGCGGATTCTGGCGTTGCACGCAATCATTCCGTTCATGATGCTGCCTGCCGCGGCCCTGTACGCGTGGCTCTCGCACTCCGGCGCGCTGGGCGTGTCCGGGTGGCGCACCGCAGCGCAGTTCTTCGCCATGGACGCGCTGTGGATGGGACTGCCCTTTGTCGCGGCCTTCGGCTGGCTGGCCTGGCGCGGTGCGCGCGATCTGTCCGCGCGCGATTACACCGTGCTGGTGCCCTCGGTGTGGCTGGTGTCCGCCCTTGCGGTGAACCAGTTGCACCCCTATTTCGCCTGGGGGCACGAGAACGCCTTCATGGTGTTCTCCGCCGCGCCGGTGGTGGTGCTGGGCGCGGGGCCGCTTCGAAACGGGTTCCCCGCATGGTTGGGCGGTCCGCGGCGCACCGCGGCCGTTGCGGTGATCGCGCTGCTCTGCCTGCCCTCCACGGTTATCGCCTCCGCGGGCCTGTTCACGCGCCTGCACGGCGAAGATCGCCCCTTTTATTACCAGACCAATGACATGGCGGAGGCCATGGAATGGCTTGGCGATCATGCGCAGCCTTCGGAGGTGGCGCTGGGGGACCGCCCGGTCAACATGTTCCTTTCCGGGCTGCACGGCGTTAAAACCGTGGCCAGCCATGACATGCTCACCATCCGCGCCCCGGAAAAATTCCGGGAGGTGGCGGACTTTTTCAGCCCTTCCGCCACGGTGGAATCACGCCGCGCCATTGCCGCGCGCCACGGGGTAAGATATGTCGTGGTTGATCCCGGTGTTGTCGGCTCCGATGCAAACCGGCTGGCCGGGGAAATGGACGCGCAAATTCTGTTTCAGCGCCCCAATGCGGCGGTGCTGGTCCTTTCACCCCCCAATCCTGAGTAAAATTCTCATAATACTGCGCAAATGCGCGGGTGCTTTTCACAATTATTGGGGTTTTAGCCAAATTTATCTTGGCTTGTCCGTTCCTTTGGTTTATAATTTAATTGTCTATCCGGCAGATGGACATGCAGTCATTTTAGACCGCAGTAATACTCAAATTTGGACGGTCCCATTGAATCAAGGGGCCACTACGCAAGGGAAACGGGCATGGCCAGTCGTATTCTTTCCTCCATTGCGCGAATCACTTCTCCCACAGGCGGAACAGTGCGCGGTCGGATTCTTCCGGCCGCATTGCTGTTTTTGGCCCTGACGGCGGGGCTTATGGGCTCCGCATCGGCCAGTCTGGAGGACATCTACCAGAGCGACGGCGTGCTGCGCGATCTGGTGGTGCTCAACGGGGAGACCATCGAAATCAACACGGGCAGCACCCCGCCGACACTGCTGGTGGACGCATCCCCCATCGGCTACCTGTACCGGGGCCGCGTGGTGGACGGGGTGGCCGTGTTTGACTTCGCCGACGTGTTTATCGCCGAAGGCGTGGCCACCACGGTGACGGGCAGCCGTCCCCTGTCCATCTCGGCCTCCGGCGACATGACCGTGGGCACCAGTTTTGACGTGTCCGCGGGCAGGGGCGGCGGCGGCCAGGGCGGCACCGGCGGTCCCGGTGCGCAGGGCGGCGCGGGCGGCATTGGCGGCCAGGGCGGCGGCGGCGGCACCGGCGGCGCAGGCGGCAAGGGCGGCGACGCCCTTCCATCGTCCCAGCCCGGCGCGGACGGCGGCCTTGGTCTTGCGGGTTCGGCCGGCCTGCCCGGCCAGGGGGGCCAGCCCGGCCAGTCCGCCACGGCCACCGGCCAGCAGGGCGGCGCGGGCTACGGCAACACAAGCGGCGCGGGCGGTTCCGGCGGCACCGGCGGCGTCAACAGCGGCGCCACCGGCCAGGGCGGCACGGGTTCCACCGCGGTGGGCAACGGCGGCGCGGCAAAGACGCGCGCGGCGCTGCTGGACGGGCGCGCGGGAACCACCGCGACCCTCACCATTCCGATTGTGAACTACACCATCACCTACGGCCTCCCCGGTTCCGGCGGCAACGACGGCAACAACGGTTCAGCCCCCGGAACGACCAATGCAACTTCAGGCCAGCAGGGCGGAAGCGGCGGAAGCGGCGGAAGCCCCAATTTCAACGTTGACGCGAATTCCCTTGTTCTGGCGGCCGGTCCCGGCGGCGGCGGCGGCGGCGGCGGCGCGGGCGGC
>JADHEF010000226.1_pt1 | contig 67737 bp, 45 predicted proteins | sample 8952391 | NCBI WGS metagenome assembly JADHEF01 (sample SAMN16124439, study PRJNA663245) | bioreactor sludge metagenome | isolation source: sludge (nitrite) | place: India:Bengaluru | collected 2019-02-28 | reverse complement strand
CAGTGCCTCTTGGTGGCTTCTTCTTTGCGGAAGGAGTATGGTGAAGGATCAGGGGAATTCGTGACCATGATGGGGCGGCTGGCGGATTACGGTGCGGCCGAGTCGGCCCGTCGCGCCGCGGACCGGCTGGAGCTTGTTGGCATGGCCCCGCACGCCGGCCGGCGCATCAAGGGCTACTCCAAGGGAATGCGCCAGCGGACGAAACTGGCCGCCGCCCTGATCCACGATCCCGAGGTGGTGGTTCTCGACGAGCCCCTGAACGGCCTGGATCCCATGGGCCGGATCGAGATGCTTCGCCTGTTCCGCCAGCTTGGCGCCGATGGCCTGACGGTGCTGGTTTCCAGCCACATTCTCCACGAGGTGGAGAACCTCACCAGGACCATCGCCCTGATCCACCGGGGACGGATTCTTGCCGAGGGCCACATCGAGGAAATCCGTGCCCTGATCGAGAACCAGCCCCTCACCTTGCGCCTCGTGTCGCCCTCTTCCCGTGCCGTGGGTGCCCACCTTGCGGCCCTCGATTGCCTGGTGTCGCTGGAGTACGGCGAAAACCCCGGGGAGATGACCGTGCGGACCAGGACCCCCGAGGCGGTCTTCGAGGCGGTCCAGGAGGCCGTCGTCGGCGGGAAGTATGTGATTCACGAACTCACCGCGCTCGACGACAACCTCGACGCCGTGTTCTCCTACCTGGTGAAGGAATGAATCCGATGAAGCGAACCAAGCAGGCGGGTGGCGGGTCATGCTGAACCCGTTTTCGGCAGGCATGACACTTGCGCGCCGCCGCTGCCTCGGCCGGTGGCGTTGGCTGGTCACCCTGCTCGTGTTTTCCACGCCGATCGTCCTGACCCTCGTCGCCCGGCGTTTCCAGCAGACCCAGTTCAACGAAATCTACATTAGCATGGTTTCGCTCCTGATGGGCGGGGTTCTCGTCCCTTATGCGGCTTCCTTCTTCGGGAGTTCGATGGTGGGGGACGAGGTGGAGGGCAAGACGCTAGTGTACCTGTGGACCCGGCCCGTCGGGCGCGCGCAGGTGTTCCTGTGCGAGTTCGTGGCAGTGATGGCGTTTGTGTGCGCCGCGCTGGCGGTCTCGGTGACCCTGACCTACGCCGCCGTGTTCTCCGGAATGGAGGGCGGCGCCCTTCGCTCCAACCTGATGATGCCGGTCTGGGATGTGCTGGCACTGGGGGCCGGGGGAATGGCCTACGGCGCGATCGCGTTTCTTCTCTCGGCGGTCGTAAAGAAGCCACTTTCCCTGATGATCGTGTATATCGTGACGGACAACGTGGTGCAGTTCCTGCCGGGGTTCATCAAACTCTTCTTCATCCGCCATTATGTTTACGTGCTCAGCAGCCACCCCCAGGCGAATGCGGCGGACGGGTTGTTCAAGTTTCTCTCGGAAACCCAGACCACCGAAACCCAGGCGGCTGTCACCCTGGTGCTGGTCGTTGTTGTGGCGCTCGGCCTGGGTGCGTTCATTCTGAATCGCCGCGAGTTCCTGGGGGACGACCCTGCCCGATCCCAGTGAGCCCCGTCCCGATATTCCCCTTGAATACGGCGCCCGTCCGTCCGTATCAAAGGCCACACACGATGAACGCTCTGCGCGCCATCTGCATCATCCCCTCCCTGATTATTGGGCCCCCCCGGGTCCAATAACTTCCTCCCACCACGTCTAGGTTTCACAGCCCCGGCCTCCCGGGGTTTTCGCCCGTTTCCACACACGCGGCCGAAACCCGTGCCGCTACCACCCCCCAAACCAACCGAGGAAACTACCCATGGCTACCAAGGATGTCCTGATCTACGACACCACCCTGCGCGACGGCGAGCAGGGCGAATTCGTTTCGTTCTCGCTAGAAGACAAGGTTCGAATCGCGCAGCGGCTCGATGAGTTCGGCGTGGACTACATCGAGGGCGGCTGGCCGGGTTCCAATCCCAAGGCCATGAGTTTCTTCGCCCGCATGAGGGACCACAAGTTTCGCCACGCCAGACTGGCCGCATTCGGCAGCACGCGCCGCAAGAACGTGAAGGCATCCGAGGATTCGCAGATCCTGACCCTGCTCGAGGCCGCAACCCCGGTGGTCACCATCTTCGGCAAGACATGGGACCTGCACGTGCGCGAGGCTTTGAGGGTTTCCGAAGAGGAGAACCTGGCGATGATCGCCGATTCGGTCTCCTTCCTCAAGTCGCAGGGGCGGGAGGTGGTCTATGACGCCGAGCACTTCTTCGACGGTTTCAAGGCCAACGCCGACTATGCCATCCAGACCCTGAAAGCCGCCGAGGATGCGGGCGCGGACTGCATCGTTCTCTGCGACACGAACGGCGGCACGATGCCCACCGAGGTGGACAGGATCATGAAACAGGTGCGCGCGGCGGTGAAAGTGCCCCTCGGCATCCATGCGCACAACGACGCCGGCATGGCCACCGCGAATTCGTGCGTGGCGGTGGACGGGGGCGCCTGCCACGTGCAGGGGGTGATGAATGGATACGGGGAGCGCTGCGGCAACGCGGACCTCATCCAGATCATCCCGAACCTGGAACTGAAATATAACAAGGTCTGCCTGGAACCGGGCAAACTGCGTGAGCTCACGTCGGTTTCCCATTTCGTCGCCGAGATCGCAAACATCGCCCCCGACCCGCGCCAGCCCTATGTGGGTCAGACGGTGTTCGCCCACAAGGGGGGGATCCATGTGAGCGCCGTGCGCCGCAACCCGGCCACCTACGAGCACATCACGCCCGAGACCGTGGGCAACGTGCGGCGGGTTCTCGTCAGCGAACTCAGCGGGCAGAGCAACGTTTACTCGAAGACCGAGGAATTGGGCATCGACCTGAGCAGCGCCAGCGAAGAGGCCAAGGCCGTCGTGAAGCAGATGAAGGAACTGGAGGCCGACGGTTTCCAGTTCGAGAGCGCGGAGGCCAGTTTCGAACTGCTGGTGAAGAAGGCCATCGGCAAGCACCGCTCGTTCTTCGACCTGAAGGGTTTCCGGGTCATCATCTACGGGCAGGGCGGCGGCCAGCCCTGCACGGCGGAGGCGATCGTGCGCCTCAATGTGAACGGCGAGGACCGCCATGTCGTGGCGGAGGGTGACGGGCCGGTGAACGCCCTGGACCGCGCCCTTCGCAGGTCGCTGGAGCAGGATTACCCCGAGGTGAAAAGCGTGCACCTGACGGACTTCAAGGTGCGCGTGCTCGACGCCCAGAGCGGCACGGCGGCCAAGGTGCGCGTTCTCATCGAGTCCAGCGCCGGCGACAAGACGTGGACCACGGTCGGCGTGTCGGAAAACATCATCGAGGCATGCTGGATGGCGCTTGTGGATTCCATCGACTACCAGCTGCTCAAGGTGGAGGAAGAGGGGCCGGAAGCCCAGGCCGCGCCCGCACCGTCGAGCGCGGAGTAGGGGCCGGTTCGCCGTCCGAATTCAGCGGGCACCCGCCGTCACGGCGGGTGCCCGCCGGTTTGCCTCCGCCACACAGGGTCCGGTGTCCCTTCGCCCCCGCGATGCCGCCCGGAACCGCCCAATAGCGGTGTTGCTTTCCCGGGATGTCGCGCCACCATGGCTCCGAAAACCCATCCACGGAATCGTGTCCAGGTGCGGGTCCCATGAATTCGAGAAGAATCGCGCTGGTTGTTGCGGTGCCGGTGGTGATTGCCATCGGGATGTCGATCGCTTGGTATGCGATGCAGCCGCACACGGCCGCGCAACAACTGGAGCATGCCCGGGGCCTCGAGGCAGCCAGCGCCGCGAAAATCGCCGCCCTCCGGGCAAATCCGTCCCCATCCGCCAAGGCCGAAGCCGAACGCCTGCTGAACCAGTCGCTGGACGAGTATGCCAAGGTGGGGCGAAAGTATGCCGGCACCCCGGAGGTGGAGGACGCGGACTACCGCGCGCTCCAGATCCGCGACGAGAACAGCACGGATCCGAAACAGCGGATCGCCCTCATTGCGGAATTCGTGAAGCACCACCCCAAGAGCCCCCATGTGACCGATCTCGAATGGCGCACGGCCACGCTGACGCACCAGGAGGTCCGTGCGCTCCTTGATGCGATCAAGCTCTACGAGGCGTTCGCGAAGAACCATCCAAATGATGACCGCGCGGCCGAGGCCCTGTTCCGGGTTGGAAGTATCTACGAGCAGATCCGGGAGTTCGGAGCGGCCGTGGGAGCCTACCAGCGCGTGGCGAAGGAGTTTCCCCGGAGCAAGTTCGCCGACGAGGCCCAGTTCCGGACGGGGAGCCTGCTGGCCGACAAAATGGAGAGGAAAAGCGAGGCCGCCGAAGCGTTCGCCAAGCTGGAGGCGGAAAAGCCGGGAAGTCGTTTCGCCGCCGCCGCGGGGAGCGAACGCAAGAAACTGGCCGCCGCGGCCGCAAAGAGCGGGGGCGAGAAATACAGTGATGATTACTATGGCGGCGTGCGGGAGGTCGAGCCGTACGACCGGATGGCCGAGGAACTCAGGAGCCCCCTCATGAAGCGCCTCCGGACCCAGCCCCTGGACCTGGTCCACGAGGTCGTCCGCACGGAAATGGCTCCGGCCGACCACGCCGTGACCGCGAGCGTGAGCATGACCGCATCGGTTCTCGGCGCAACATCGCCCACCCTTGTCCTGCAACTTGGGTCGCCGCTGGAGGTGGCCTCACTGCGTGTGGACGGGAAGCCCGCGCGGTTTGAGCGGCAGGACAACTTCCTGCTTGTGGACACGGGTGGCGGTGGCTTTTCGCGTGGCTCCACGGTCACGCTCGATCTCGAATACCACGGCGTGAACCGCGACACCTGGGGCGGTGACATCATCACCACGGCCTCCAGTTACCTGTTCTCGCGCAATTTCCTGCCCTTCCTGGGTTTGGGGGACACCTTCACGGCTGACATTTCAGTCCGGGTTCCCGGCGGATACACGGCTGTCACCCAGGGAGACGCCCTGGGGCGCACGGAAAGCAGGGGAACGGTGGAGTTTCGTTTCCGTCAGTCCCAGCCCGTCTACCATTACGTGCTGGCGGTGGCCCCTTACGCGGTGCGGGCGGGAAACGCCCCGCGGCGTTCCGGCGGGCCTCCCGTTCACATGGCAATCCACCTGTTCCCGGAAACCCCGGCCGCGTTCTTCGATGGCTACCTTCGCGAGATCCCGCCGATCCTGGATTTCTTCGAATCGAAACTGGGCGCCTATCCTTATCCGAAGCTTGCCGTGGCGCGGGTGAACTACTTCCCGGGTGGGCTCGGTACCCCCGGCCTCATCCTGATGGGAAGTCGCACCTTTGAGACGACCGGAATTCCCGCCGCCTTCCTGGCGCACGAGATCGCCCACGCGTGGTTTGGAAACGCCGTCGGTCTGGACCTGGGCGACGACTCCATACCGTGGCTCAGCGAGGGATTCGCGCAATATTGGGACGCGCTGTACCTGGAACACGCGAAGGGGCGTGACGTGTTTGTTCGTCACATGCGGTCGCTCGCGGAAAACTACTATTCCGCCGTCAGCCAGGTGGCGGACAAGCCCATCCGGGGCACCCTGTGGGGTGATCCGATGTATGCCTCCCTCGCGTACGACAAGGGGGCCTTCGTCCTCCACGGGCTGCGCGGTTTCCTCGGCGATGAGAAGTTTTTCCGCCTGATGGGTGACTATGCCCGCGAAAATGCCGGGCGAAACGCCCGGGTGGCGGATTTTATCCGCTGCGCGGAACGGATCCACGGGGCCTCCCTGGACTGGTTTTTCGGTCAGTGGCTGGATCGCACGGGGATTCCGAGATTGCGCCTCGACGCTGCGAGACTGGTGAATTCCGGGGCCGGGAAGCACGAAATCCAGGTGGTGATTTCGCAGGTTGGAAAACCGTTCCGCATCCCCGTCGAACTGGAGATAGAGACGACGGACGGGCGGGAACGCCACCAAACGGAACTTCGGGACGAAACAACGACCGTGGGCATTGCCACCCGCGGGAAACCCAGAAACATTGTCCTGGACCCGGACTACTGGGTCTTGAAGCACCCGCGCCGCGAGGAATGGGAGAAGCCGGTGGGGGAGAAGTGATGGTTGCGATTGCTGCCGGCAGATGGGGAATTTGTCGCAAATCATGAGAGCAAACATCCGCCCGATTGCACAACTGCCGAGGACAACCCCGCTGGACAATAAGCCGAAGTACCCGCGCGAATGACCACGGACGTCACTGCACCCGCCCAGGGGATGCCTGGTGTTCCCGGATTCGGCTGGTCCCCGGTGGTTGCCAGGATTCTCGTCGCCGGGGTGGTTGTCCTGCTGGCGCTGTGTGTGGGTGACAAGGTCACGCTAAACCTGGCCGAGCGGCTATGCTGGCTGATGCTCGTGATTGCGGTGCTCACCGACGGGAGGTCGCCCCGTGGGCGTGTGATTCCGGTGCTCCTTCTCGGCTTCGGGGTCCCCCTCCTCGCGGTTTTGGCCGCCAGGGTTCGCGGTGCGGACTTCGCGGTGCTCATCCCCGCAGTCATGCGCTACCAACCCGTGCTTCTGTGGTTGTTCCTTTGCTGGATCGCCGCTCCACTCCTGGCGAACCCGGAGAATTCGAACACCCCATCCGGTCGGATGCGGCGCTCCCTGGCTCTTTTTCCCCTGCTTTCGGTTGGGATCGCGATGGTCACTTCGTTCGCCTCTGTCGATCCCCGCACCTCCATCAAACTGTTCGGCGCGGAAGCCGCGAACTACGCGTTCCTTTATCTCCTCCTGCTCCGTCTCGGGCTTGCAGGCCAGCTGGGCGGATCGTTTCTTCGCGACGGAACCCGCGGGGTGCTGGTCTTGTCCGTGGTGGTTATGTCAGTTGTGGTGGCCGCCGCGGTTATGGGGCCCGCAACATGGGGCGAATGGCTTCGCGCCCGCGAATGGATCCGCGCCGAAGCCGGTGACCCCGCGGCTCCCTGGCGGATCCAGTTCCCGTTCGCCCATCACAACCGGGCCGCGTTCTTCCTGATGGTGACGGCGTTTGCGCTTTGCGCCGCGTTTGCGGCCGGTTGGGGGTGGCGCGCGATCACGGCCGCTGTTGCGGGTCTTGCGATGTTGTGCCTCTTGTTCACGGCCACGCGCGGGGCGCTGCTGGGAGTCGTTGCAGGGGCCGCCGTGGTTTCGGGGACAGTCGGCTTTACGCGGAGCACCGGCAGGCGCTGGCTGGTTGCCCTGCTCCTGTTCGCGCCCGCGGCCTGGTTTTTGCTGCCCGAGGCCCACCGGCGCCAGATCCGCCAGGTGGTTGAGGTGCAAAGTTACCAGCCTGGCCCGAAGACGTCCATTGGGGCGCGAATCGCCCTGTGGCGGGTCACCACCGTCCTCATCGGCGAGAGGCCGGTCCTCGGATTCGGATACGGTTTTGAAACTTTCGAGCGCGTTATGGGTGAGCGCGAACCAGCCCTGTTGAAGGAGATGCAGGGCCTGAGCCATGCACACAACATGTGGCTCGAAGTTGCGGTGGAATCTGGAATCCCGGCGGCCGCAGTCCTGGCTGCTTTCGCGCTCCTGCGATGCGCCGGCCTCGGGTTTGCCTGGTTCCGGATCCGAAAATCGGGGGGCGCAGGGAATGCTTTGGCCGTTTGGCTCGCCCTCGAGGTGGCAATCCTTGTCTACGGCATGTCGAATTACCCGCTGAGGCGAAGCCTCGGGCTGATCCCGTGGTCCGTGTGGTCCGTCTCGGCAATCTGCGTTCTCACGGCGGGATCCTCGCGTGTGCGGCCGGGGGGGGTGCCCTCGGCACGCGACGGGGACGGGACGCAATCCGCCTGAACTGCGGATCAGCGGTTTACTGTTTCACTCCACCCTGGGTCAGCCCGCCGATCAGCGCCCTCTGGGCCACGATGAACACCAGCAGGACCGGGAGCGTGGTCAGTACGGACCCCGCGGCCATCAGGTGCCAGAAGGTCTGGTACTGGTCACCGAACGCCCCGGCCATTCCAACGGGCAGCATGTAGCGGTTCTCCCCGGTCATGAAGGCCGACGCGAACATGTACTCGTTCCACGCGGTGAGAAAGGCGAAGAACCCCGTCACCGAGACGCCGGGAAGCGAGAGCGGCAGCACAATGCGCCAGAACACGCCGAACAGGCTGAGTCCATCCACGATGCCCGCCTCATCCAGGCTGCGCGGGATTGTGTCGAAGTAACCCTTCAGCATCCAGACCCCAAAGGGGAGGCTGACCGTGCAGTAGGCCAGAATGAGGCCGGGAAACGAGCCCAGCAGCCCCATCCGGTGCAGGAGGAAATAGAGCGGAACCAGCAGGACCGCGCCCGGGAACATCTGGGTCAGCAGGAAGAAGAAAACCATGGGTTTCCTTCCCCGGAAATCGAAACGGGAAAAGGCGTATGCCGCGCTTGCCGCGAGAAGGATTCCCAGGAGGGCCGTGACCACCGCCACGGCCGTGCTGTTGACAAACCACCGCAGGAATATCCCCTCCTTGAAGGTCAGCACCTCCCGGTAGGCTTCGGCGGTCGGGCGCGCCGGGATCACTTCGATGCGCGTGGTCTGGTAGACGTCGTTGCGTGTCTTGAAGGAGGTCGAAACCACCCACGCTACGGGAAATACTGCAACCATGCACGCGGCAACCAGGGCGATGTGCACCAGGATGCGCCCGACCCGGCCGAGTTTCATGCGGCTCCCTCCGTCCGGCGCGTCAGGCGCAGGTACAACAGGCTGAATCCCAGGAGGAGCGCGAGGATCACCGTGCCAAACGCCGACGCCCGCGCGTAGTCGTGGTTGTCGTTGAACAGGCGGAATGCCTGGGTGGCCAGGATCTCGACCGTGTTCCCGCCACCCTGCACCAGCCAGATCACATTGAACATGTTGAAGGTCCAGATGGCGCCAAGGAGCACCGCGGTCTGGGTGACGGGACGCAACAGCGGCAGCGTCACATGGCGAAGCATTCCCAGCCGCGAGCATCCGTCGATCTCGGCCGATTCGTACAAATCACGCGGGATGGCCTGCATACCGGCAAGAAGGGTCACCATCATGAATGGCACGCCGAGCCAGACATTGGTGGCGGTCACCGCGACAAAGGTCCAGGTTGAGTCCGACAGCCACGGAACCGGCGAGGCACCCATGCGCTGAAGCAGGACGTTGAAGAACCCGTACTGGTTGTTGAAAAGCCAGCGCCACGCGAAGGCCGAAACGTACACGGGGACTGCCCACGGGATCATCAGGAGGACCCTGTAAACGTGAACGCCCCGCACGCCGGTGTTGAGGAGCAGAGCCAGTCCCAGTCCCAGCAGGTAGTGTAGGGAGACATTGGCCAATGTCCAAAGAACCGTGATGCCAAGGACGCGATAGAATTGCGTACCCGGGCTGGACGCGCCGTCGGGTACCAGGATTTCCCGGTAGTTCCGCAGCCCGACGATTCCCCATGAGGTGGCGTCCCGGCTCCCGTCCGGCCGCCAGTCGAAAGGCACCCGTGCGAATCCGACGGTGACCGCCGCGGTCGTTTCCGCCGGACCCGCGCGCACGGTGAAAACCACATCCTTGACGCCCTGGTTCTTGAAGCGACGCTCCGCCTTTTCGAGGAGGCGCCGCAGTGCCGGGGGCGAGGCAACGCGTTCGCCGTTCACCTCGGTCACCACGGTGCCGCTGGTGAGGCCCGCCCGGCCGGCCGGCCCGCCCGGGGCCGTTTCGACGAAAACACCGCTTCCCGAAGCCCGCGCGGTGGAGGGCGCGATGCCCAGCGTCCAAAGGTCGAAATTCTTCTCGCGCAGGTTCGTGAAGCTGAAAAAAACCGTCTGGAGAAGCGGGAAACCCACCACAAGCAGCATGGGCAGGAGGGCCGGCAACACGAAGCCATACATAACCAGGGTTGCCGCCCGCCCTCTTCCCGCTGCCGCCAGTCCGTTCACGCGTGTCTCACCGGCGCACGGGGATTCCGAAACATCAAGCCGCGGTTACGGATGCACCAGGATGGTGGAGGTGAACGGGGGTAGGCTGACACGGAGTTTGCCGCCTTCCACCGGGATCCTCTTCGCGGAAGCGCTGATGGTCACCTTGGTCACATCCCGCTTGCCCTTTGCCTCGACAACCCGGACGGCCGGATCCCGGATGACATCCACATACGTGCCACGCCCCTGGGCTGCCGACAGCGGCACCTCGACATTGCGGGGTTGGCCGGAGTTGTTGGCCACGGTGACCGCGTTTTCGGCGCCCAGAAAACGGCGGAACGCGATGATTCCGGACTCATCGTCAACGAGCAGCGTTTCATATTCGCCCGTGTGCAGGCTGTGGTACGTGTTCCGCACCGCGGCGTTGCGCTGGTAAGCCTCAAAAACGTCCTTCATGAAGAAGTTCTCGGAAGGCTTCTCATACGGTTCCAGGTCCTTCCAGATCATCGGTTTCCGGCAGCCGGGGTCGTCGGCACCCCACATCCCCGCCTCGTCACCGTAGTAGATCATCGGTCCTCCGACATAGCTGAACTGGACCGGGAGCAGCCCCTTCAGCTTCTCGTAGACCTCCCGGGGAGGCTTGGATGTTTTGTACTTCGGATCCTCCGGTTTCAGTTCCTGGACGCGGTTCTGCTTGTCGTAGATGCGTCCCGGGTTGAACAGCATGCTCGCCAGGCGATCGGTGTCGTGCGAGTTCATCAGGTTCATCATCACCAGCTGCGACTGGTCCGGGATGGTGTGGCGGTAGGTGGCGATTTCGGAGGCGAAAACGGACGGCTTTCCGCCGTCCGCCCAGAAGCGGATCATCGGTTTGGAGAAGTTGGCGTAATTCATCACGCAGTCGAACTGGTCGCCGCGCAGGTAACGCTGGGGAGGTTCCCACTCCTCGGCCATGATGATGGCCTCGGGGTTCGTGCCCTTGACAACCTTGCGCCACTCTTTCCAAAACTCGCTGCTGACCTCACCCGCCACATCCAGGCGCCATCCGTCGATGCCGTCCGACGGGTCGCCGTCGCCATTGGGGTCCATCCAGCGCCGCGTCACATCGAAAATGTGCCTGCGAAGCGTCGGGTCCACGAAGCCGCCCGAATCCTCGTGGAATACGGGAAGTCCGCCGAAACCGAACCATCCCTCGTAGGTGAACGGGGTGTTTTCGAGTTCCCACGGCTTGTTCCAATCGGTCACATGGTACCAGTTCTTGAAGCGCGAGTTCTTGCCGTTCTTCACCAGGTCGCGGAATGCAGGGTGCTGTTTTCCCGTGTGGTTGAACACCCCGTCGAGCACCACCTTGATTCCGGCGGCATGGCACTCCTTCACCAGTTCGAGGAAAATCTTGTCCGTCGGGGTGAAGGTCCATGTCTTCGGATCGAGCAGGTCCTCCTTGTCCACCACCTTGTCGAAATCGCCCGCGACGCCGAAATTGTCGTCAATGTGCCTGTAATCCGTGGCATCGTATTTGTGGAGGGATTCTGCCTTGAAGACCGGGTTGAACCAGATCGCGCCGATTCCCAGTTTCTTCAGGTAGGGGAGCTGCTGGCGCACGCCCTGCATGTCGCCGCCGTAGCGCCTCTCGAAGACGCCCTTGTACAAGTCGGGCGTCTCGCCCGGACCCGGTTTCTCCCAGTCGCTGGTCCATTTGCGGTAGTGGGGCGTCTTGGGGTCGTTGCTCTTGTCCCCGTTTCGGAAGCGCTCGGGGAAAAGGTCGTACCAGACCACATGGCGGGCCCATTCGGGGGTCGAGAAGATCTCGTCGCGGGATACCTTCCGCGCGAAAGGCTTGCCGGTTCCCGTGGTCTGCGGGCCGTCGGCGTCAAGGGTGACCGCCGATTCTGCCGTACCGTCGGAAACGCGGAACCGGTAAGATGCCTCCTTGTTGAATCCGCCCCCCAGGTCAGCCAGTTTCACATGGGCCCGGAAGAACTCGAAGCGCTGGTCGCTCCATTCGCTCGCCATGTTGGCACCCCAGCTGGAAACGGGGTTGCCGGAACGCATCTCGGCGGTCGTTGCATCCTTGGCCAAAGCGCGCACCTTGATGATGGCGGAACCGTCTGCCTGCGGATTGAAGTATTCAATGGTGGCCGGATCGTGGTAGAGGCCGTCCGGGTTTACCCGCCCGTCACCGGTCTTTTCGGCGCTCGAACGGATGTTCGCCCCCGGGCCGAGGCGCAGGACGCTGTTTTCGCCGCCGTGTCCGTCCTCCGCGCCCTCGGGATTCGACGGATCCTGTTTCCATGCCCCGTCCACGACAAACTTGTAGTAGTATAGGTCGTCTGCGAGGCGCAGTTTGGCGGTGAACACGCCGTCCTTTTTTTCCATCCGGTTCTGCATGGCGCTCCACCCGTTGAACGAACCGGCAACCGCCACCGCATCACCGGGGCCGCTGTAGCGGAACGTGACGTCGTTCTGGCGCTTGTCGAGCGGCACAACGACCACCGAGGGAAACGGCGACTGGGCCCCGGGCGGCAAAGAGGGGCTGGAAAGGGACGCCGACGTGCTTCCGGCTGCCGCCACGGAATCGGCGGTTATGTCCACCACGCTGTTTCGACCGCCATAATTGTCATCCGTGGTCACCGGGTTGTCCGGATCGGGTTTCCAATCCCTCCCGTCCACGACGAACTTGTACAGATAGGTTCCGTCGGGCAGTTCGATGGTTCCCGAAAACGCTTCGCCCGACTTTGTCATCGGGGTTTCCGTGCCGCTCCACTGGTTGAATGTCCCGGCTAGGTTTGCCGACTTGGCCTTGGCATCCTTGTAGGTGAATGTGATCCGGAATTTGCCGCCGGATGCGGCCTGAACCTTCACGGATGGGGGGAGCGGCCGCGCGGCGAAGGCCACCAGGTTGCTCGCACAAAGGATGATGGCAAATCCGATACGCAAAGGGGTTTTGGCGGCGGGCATCAGGAGACTCCGGTCTGGGATGGCAGTGATTAGACCGGTCTAATGTTCTCTGGTAAACGGATTGTCAAAAGGATTCCAAGCCGGGGCCGATCCATTTACGCGCCCGCACAACCCGGAAGTTGGGGAAGGAATTCGCTTATGAGGGCGCAAACCTCCGCCGGGGTTTCCAGGGGAGAGAGATGCCCGGCCCCCTCTATCACACTGAATCGGACATCGGGAATCGCATCGGCCATGCGTTTAATGTCGGTCTGCGGGGTCACGCTGTCGCCGTCACCGGCCAACACCAGTACGGGAACGGAAATTGCCGAAAGAAGCGGCGTGGAATTGGAGCGTGCGGCCAAGGCTTCCAAAGCGCGGATGACGGAAAGGCCCGAAGCCTTGCGGGCAATTTCCAGAACTCGGGTCAGAACCTCGGGGTGGGATTCGCGCGTTTCGGGTCCCACCAGGCTCGATTCCACGAACGGAAGCACCCATCCCGGTCCCTCGTCGGCTGTTTTCGTGATCAGGGCGCGGCGGCGCTCGCGCACCGCATCCGTATCCGCGTCGGGCCTCGTGTTGCACAGCACCAGGCCTGCGATCCGCTCCGATGCCCGCCGCCATGCCTCAAAGGCGACATAGCCGCCCATGGAGCATCCGGCGAGGACCGCCTTCTGAATTCCGCAGGAATCCATAGTTTCCAGAACATCCCCCGCCAGGTCGGCCACGGCATACGGCCCCACCTGTTCCGAGGGTGTGTCCCCGAAGCCGCGAAAATCCACGATCAGAGAGCGGACGGACTGCCCAAGTTGATCGCTGACCGGTTGCCACATGGTTCCATCCATCGGAAACGCATGGAGGAACACGACGGCGGGTGACTCCGTTCGGACAACGGGCGTGATTTGGTGCGAGAGGATCATCTGTGCGTTTCTCCGTGTTGGGACGATTCGGATTGCCCATAGGGAGCCGTTCGGAGAGAATCCGCAATCGGAACAAATCGTCATCCGTCTGCCATGGCTGGCCAAACTTTGCCGCCAGTCCGGAAGTCTTTGTTTTCAGCAACTGCCGCGAAATCCCGAGGAGGTTCTGAAGCCATGTCCCGAATTCCCGCCGCCGCCCGACCGAATGTGAACCGTTTGCTGGTGGCTTTGTGCCTCCTGGCCACCGGACACGGGTTCGGTCTCGGGATCCTGATCCCGCGCGTTCCGGAGGTTTCCCCGATCCAACTCGGCGACGCCGAGGTCAGCGTGGAGATCGCGAACAACCTGGCACGCACCCGGGTCATGCAGGAATTCGTCAACCCGAATTCCCGTCAGCTGGAGGCGGACTTCTACTTCCCGGTCCCCCGTGGCGCCAGTGTCACGGACTTCGTCCTCTACATGAACGGCAAGCCGGTAAAGGGTGAGGTGGTTGACAAGGACAAGGCGCGCCAAATCTACGAGGACATTGTCCGCCGGATGAAAGACCCCGGGCTGATCGAGTGGGTGGACTACAACCTCTTCAAGGTCCGCGTGTTCCCGGTGCCGGCGAACGGCACTCAAAAACTCGAACTGGAATTCGCGCAGCCCCTCGAGGCGGACCAGGGAATGTTCCGGTATCTTTTCCCGCTCAAGGCTCCGCAGCGTGACCGCGAACGGGCGGCCCGTGAGGCCAAAGCCCGGTTCAGCGCACTGATCACATCGGACGAACCGGTGCGGAATGTGTACTCTCCCACCCACACCGTGGACGCCGACCTGAAGGATCCGCGGCGGGTGAAAGTGACCGTGCCGGAAGGCAAACTGGGGGCGGCCGGCGACCTGGTCCTATACTACGAGTACTCCAACAAGGACGTGGCCCTGAGCCTCCTCGCAACCCGCCCCGGCATTGAGGATGGGTATTTCTGCCTGATGCTCAGTCCTCCGGTTCGCCGGGAGACGGCACCAGCCCCGATGGATATGGTGTTCGTGATCGACACCAGCGGATCCATGCTGGATGACAACAAGATCGAGCAGGCACGGCGGGCGCTGCTCTATTGTGTCGGGCAACTTCGCGAACAGGATCGGTTCAACATCATTCGATTTGCCACCGAAGTGGACAAATTCCGCGACGAACTGGTTTCCGCCGACAAGACCGGGATCGCCGAGGCGCGGCGGTTCATCGAGGGGTTGCGCGCCTCGGGCGGCACGAATATCAGCGGTGCCCTGTCGTCGGCCCTCGGCTTGCGCAACTCCGTCACGACAGGTTCCAAGGAAGCGGGCCCCGGGCGTCCCATGACCATCGTGTTCATCACCGACGGCATGCCGACGATAGGCACGACCAACCCCGAGCAGATCCTGAAAATCCTTAAAAACGAGAACCCTGCCGGCGTGCGCGTGTTCACCTTCGGGGTTGGTTACGATGTGAACACGAAACTTCTCGACGGGGTTGCCGATGCCACGCGGGCGGTCTCCGAATACACCAAACCCGGCCAGGACCTGGAGGTTCCGGTTTCAAGGTTCTTCGACAAGGTCAGCAGGCCGGTCATGACCGGACTCAAGCTGGACCTTCCGGGCGCGGAGGTGGTCGATCTGTATCCATCCAACCTCCCCGACCTGTTCCACGGGGGCCAGGTCACGGTGTTCGGCCGGTACCGCAAACCGGGACCCGTGGCGATTCGCCTCTCCGGGACGCTGGAGGGCAAACCCGTGGAGCTCACCTACGAGAAGAAACTCCCTGAAAGTGAACGCGGAAACGATTTCGTCGAAAAGCTGTGGGGGGCCAGGAAAGTCGCCTTCCTGCTCGACGAAATCCGGCGCAACGGGGAGACCGGAGAGGTCAGGGACGAGGTGGTCAAACTGGCCCGGAAGTACGGAATCGTGACTCCCTACACCTCTTACTTGGTGGTGGAGGACGAGAAATTCCTGACTGAGGATCGTCCCCGACGTCCGGGCGTTGTTGGCCCTCCACGGCCGGAACCTCAACGGTGGAGCCGGTCGGGCGAGCGCCCCGTCGCCCGAAACCGGATGTTCGATTCCGCCGCTCCCGCTGCCGGTGCCATGGAAGCCCGTGCGCCCGCGCTCGGACAGCGCGAAGCCCTCCAGGCCAGTTCCGGGGAATCAGCCGTGGCCGCGTCCAAGGCGATCCGCCGAATGGCTTCGGCCCGCAAAGCCGAGGACCTGGATGGCGCGGAGTCGATCAGCCGTGCAGGGGGCAGGACGTTCCAGTTGCGGGGTGGAATCTGGGTGGACACCTCGATCGGCTCAAACGACCCGGTCCGCCTGCGGATCCGCGCACTCAGCGACGCGTACTTCGCCGCCCTGCGATTGAACCCCACGCTGAAAAGCATCCTGGCGCTTGGCGATCGGGTTCGCGTGAAACTGGGCGGAAGTGTGGTGGAGTTCGGTCCCGAGGGCAAGGAACAGCTGGATACGGCGGACGAAACGGTCCTCAAGGCGGGGGAGTGACGGCTCCGGCCGACTTGAACGCGGTGCCCCGGAAAAGCGCGGTGAGGGCGGTTTCGACGGACCGGATTACGCGGGATGCCAGCCCCCGCTGTTTTCGCTTGATGCCCCGCGGTTTCGATTCTACCCAAGGGTCCAGTAAGTTTCTTGAAAGAAGTTCGGAAGAAACCACGGGAACCCCATGCCTGAACAAAGCGCTTATGCCATCCTGAATCTCCGCAAGGGGGCGTCAGAGCAGGAAATCAAACTCGCGTATGTCGAGTTGGTTAAGCGCTACGACCCCGAGAAGCATACCGAGCGCTTCATGGTGATCCAGAACGCCTACGAGCGTCTGCGGGACCCGGCCAAACGCGCCCACGAGGATGTTTTCACCTACAATTACATCAAGGGCGAGTTCAGTTTCACCCCCGAGGAGCGCGTGGAGGAACCGCTGCCCGAAGCGCAGGCGCGCCTGCAGGCTGCCGAAGCCGAACTCACCAAGGATCCGCAGAATCCCCAGATTCGCCAGACCGTGATCCAGGAGTACATGAAACGCAGTTTCCGCAACACGCAGAAGAAACTGTGGACCGAGGCCATCAAGGACTGGAGCGGCGTCGTGCAGTTGGACCCGACCCACCAGCGGGCCAAGAGCAACCTGCTCTTCAGTTATGTTTACCTCGGATACTATTACGCCGTCCACGAACTCCTCGACGAGGCGATCGGTCTGTGGGAGCGGTCGCTCCAGATGGATCCCGACAACCTGGCCGTGATCCACAACCTGGCCCTGGCCACGGAAAAGGCCGGCCTTGGCGAAAAGGCCCAGCGCTACTGGACCGAAACGGTGCGCCGGTGGAAGGCCCTGCTCGACAAGACCCCGGACGACGAGTATGTGCGCAATTGCGTGATCGAGGTGCACAAGCACCACGGCGGCAAGGCATTGCAGAGCCACCCCAGCGAGGAAACCAAGCAGGAAGCCGTCGCCCAGTACCGCGAGATCCTCAAGATCAACCCTAACGATTTCGAGGCCCAGTACAACATCGCCAATGCCATGCTCGAGGACGGCAAGTTTGATGAAGCCATCGAGCAGCTCAAGAAACTGAGCATCCAGCACCCGAAGAACCTCGAGATCGTGAACCTTCTGGGCTGGGCGTATCTCAATGCGGGAAAGTTCGAGATGGCTTTCGGCGCGTGGCGTCGCGGCCTCATCCAGGATCCGAAAAACCACACGCTCCGGACAAGGATCATCACAGCCCGCATGACCGTGGGGAAGAAGCTCAAGGAAGGCGGACACCACACCCAGGCGCTGGTGCACTTCAAGGAACTGCAGAAACTGATGCCGAACCAGTGGGAACTCCACTACGAGATCGGTGACACGCTGCTTCGCAAAGGCGACCGGCGCAACGCGCTCGTCGAGTTCCAGCGCGTGTTGGATCTCGACCCCAAGAACAAGCAGGCCAAGAAGGCCATTTCCGACATCCGGATGCGCATATGAGGCGGATTTTTGGCAACCTGCTGGCTGCTGAATTCGAAGTTGACGAGCAACGGGTCCCGGTTCACCTCCTCCGGTCGGAGAACGAGCAGGACATGCTCGACTCGCTCGGTGCGCTCATGCGCGAGAACGAGCGGCTCCAGGATGTTGCCGTCGAATTGAAGCGCCGGTCCGGGGCTCCGGAGGAACTCGAGAAGTTCATCCGCAGCCTGCTGCCGACGCTGGACGGCTTTGACCGGGTGCTTTCGCTCGCCCGCAGCTATGAGAAGAGCGAAGAAATTGACAACTGGCTGAAAAGCGTCGAGACGATCCAGTTTCGGCTTCTTGCCATGCTGGAAACATACGGGCTTTCCCCCTTGAAAACAGTGGGAAGCAAGGTTGACTTGAACGTCCACGAAGTGGTGGAATACCGTCCGTCTCAGGACCATCCGAACGACACGGTAGTGAGCGAAAGGCAAAAGGGGTACGTGTTCCGCGGCAAGTTGCTTCGGGATGCGAAAGTGGTGGTTGCATACAACGAGAGGAGACAGGGGCAATCATGAGCCGGATCATGGGGATAGACTTGGGAACAACAAACTCGGTCGTGGCCGTTTACGAAAAGAACGGGCCGATGATCGTGCCCAACAGCCTGGGGGAGCGGCTCACGCCTTCGGTGGTGGGTTTCTCCAAGAGCGGTGAGATTCTCGTGGGCAAGAAGGCCAAGCGCGGCGCCGTCATGAATGTCGGGCGGACGGTCTTCTCCATCAAGCGCCACATGGGCACCAACCACAGGGTGAGCATCGACGGCCGCAGTTACACGCCCCAGGAGATTTCGGCCATGGTCCTCCAAAAACTCAAGGCCGACACCGAAGACTATTTTGGCGAGGAGATCACGCAGGCCGTGGTCACCGTGCCCGCCTATTTCACGGACGCGCAGCGCCAGGCCACCAAGGACGCCGGGGAAATCGCCGGCCTCAAGGTCCGCCGCATCATCGACGAGCCGACGGCCGCCGCGCTCGCCTACGGGATGGACAAGAACCAGGACCAGGTGCTCCTGGTGTACGACTTCGGCGGTGGCACCTTTGACGTCTCCATCATCGAAACCGTGTCCGGTGTGTTCCAGGTGCTCGCGATCCAGGGCGACACCCACCTGGGCGGTGATGATATCGACAAGCGCGTCCAGGACTGGCTGCTGGAGGAGTTCAAGAAGACCAGCGGCATCGACCTGAGCGATGATCCGATCGCCATGCAGCGTCTGAAGGAAGCGGCGGAAGAGGCCAAGATCGAGCTCAGCGAACTGCGCGAGGCGCATGTCCTGGTCGAGGCCATCACCATGACCGAAAAAGGTCCGCTGACCCTCGACACCATGCTGACCCGCCAGACGTTCGAGGAGCTGAACAATGACCTCTTCGAGCGCACGGTCCCCCCGATGGTGAAAGCCATCGCGGACGCGGGGCTGACCGTGGACAAGATCGACACGATCCTGCTGGTTGGCGGAACGACGCGCATTCCCGCCGTCCAGCGCGTGGTCAAGGAGGCGCTGACCAAGGCCCCCCACCGTGACATGTCGCCGGAAGAGGTGGTGGCCATGGGCGCGGCCGTGCAGACCCTCGTGCTTGCCCCCCTGGGCGGGGACATCGAGGACACTCTTGCCGCCCGATACGGCAAGGAGAAGCCGGTCATCATCCACATGACGCCGTTCTCACTCGGTGTCGGTCTGCAGAATGACCAGTTCGGGGCAATCATCGAGCGCAACTCCACTTATCCCACCGAGGCGAAAGACATCTTCACCACGACCCGCGACTTCCAGGAGGCCATCAGCTTCCCGATTTACGAGGGCGAGGAACCGGTGGCCAGCGAGAACACATTCCTCGACCTGCTGCGCATCGAGGGGATCACGCCCGCGCCGCGCGGTGTGCCGCGCATCGAGGTGACCTTCAAACTCACGCCGGACCGCATCCTCGAGGCGCGCGCGGAGGATCTGGCCACGGGCGTGGAGAAGAAGATCACCATTGCCGCCACGGGCACGCGCCTCAGCGACGGCGAGAAGTCGCGGATGGTGGCCGAGGCCCGGGACCGTGTCGCGCGCATGCTGCGCGACCGGATCAAGGAATCGGTGGTGGAGGAGGCTCGCGGACTCATGGGACGCGCCGAGTCGCTCCTCAGCAGCCGCGGGTCGCATCCCCTTGCCCGGGAAGTTCGGGACCATACCAAGGAACTCCAGAAACTCATCGATTCGGGGGACCGCAACGCCCTCGAAGACAAGATGGATGATCTTCTGCGGACGCTTACCGAACTCGAGGCAGCGGGCTGACCATCCCGCGGAAAGCGGACTTTGGACAAATATCCGGGAGGAACCCCGACAACCGCGGGTTCCTCCCTTTTTTTTGTCAGCACTCCGCCCAGTTGGTTCCGCTTCCCATATCCACCTTGACGGGAACCTCCAGGGGCAGAGCGCTTTCCATCCATTCGCGCACGCGCGCCTCCACCTCCGGCAACTCGTCGGCCGGCAAATCAAAGATAAGCTCGTCATGCACGGTCATGATCATCCGCGTGCGCAGGTCACTTGACCTCAGCCACTCGTGAATTCGGATCATGGCGATCTTGAGCATGTCCGCGCTGGACCCCTGGATCGGCGCATTGACGGCGACCCGCTCGGCTGCCGAACGCGCATTGAAATTGCGCGAATTGATGTCGGGCAGATACCGCCGGCGACCGCTTACCGTGGCGACGAAACCCGTCGAGCGGGCGGCCTCGAGGGTCCCGTCAATCCAGGCTTTCACGCCCGCGTAGGCCGCGAAGTACTCCTCGATAAAGCGCCTGGCTTTGTCGGCGGGGATCTTGAGGCGCTGGCTGAGCCCGTGGGGGCTGATGCCATAGATGATCCCGAAATTGACGACCTTTGCCTGGTCCCGCATTTCCGGGGAAACCTCGCCCAGTTCCACACCGAAGACCTTCGATGCAGTGAGCGAGTGGACATCCTCGTCATTCCGGAAAGCGCGGACCAAGGATGCGTCCCTGCTTACGTGGGCCAGCACGCGCAATTCGATCTGCGAGTAGTCGGCCGAAAGCAGCAGGTTCCCGGGCCGTCCCGGCCGGAACCCTTCCCGGATCTTGCGTCCCAGTGCCGTGCGCACCGGGATGTTCTGCAGGTTCGGGTCACTGGAGGACAGCCGGCCGGTGGCGGCCATGGTCTGGCTGTATGTCGTGTGGATGCGGCCGGTTGAGGCTTCCACGAGTCCGGGCAGAACCGCGGCATAGGTGCCGTTCAGCTTCTCATACTGGCGGAATTCCAGCAGGAGGCGTGCGACCTCGTGGTGTGAGGCCAGTTCCTCCAGCACGTCCACATCGGTGCTGAAGCCGGTTTTCTTCTCCTTGGTCGGCGGCAGTTTGAGTTCCTCAAACAGCACCTGCGCCACCTGGCGCGGCGACGCGAGATTGAACGAACGCCCCACCAGCTCGTAAACGCGGCCGCTGATCCGGGCCGACTCCTCCTGCATCTCGCGGGAGAGCTGCTGGAAATGGCCCGAATCAATCACGACCCCGCACAATTCCATGTCCATCAGCACTTCGATCAGGGGCATCTCGACGCGTTCAAACAATTCGCGGATCCCCGCTTCGTCCAGCCGGGGGGCGAGCAGCGCGTGGAGCTGCAGGGTTGCGTCGGCGTCGGCGGCGGCATACGGAACGGCTTGTCCGATGTCCACGTCCGCAAAGGTGATCTGCGATTTGCCGGTTCCGATCAGTTCGCTGATCGGCGTCATCCTCATGTGAAGGAGGTCTGCGGAGAGGTCCTTCAGCCCGTGACCGCGCTTGTCCGGATTCAGGAGGTACGATGCGAGGAGCGTGTCGAAGCAGGGGCCCGAAAAATCGAAACCGGAACGCATCAGCACTTTGCGGTCAAACTTCATGTGGTGCCCGATCTTGAGCACCGCGGGGTCGCGGAAGAGCGGATCCAGGATCGCAAAAACCTCGTTGAGGGGAATCTGCGCGGTGGATCCGGCCGCCGCCGGGGTGTGGGCGATCGGGATGTAGTACGCCACATGCGGCTCGACGGCCAGCGATATGCCGATCAGCGTGGCGGTGATGGTGTTCAGGCCGTCCGTCTCGGTGTCCACCGCCAGCAGGCCCGCGCTGCGCGCCGCATTGGCAATCTCGCGCAACTTGCCCGCATCCGTGACGGCTTCATAACGGGCCGTATGCGCGGGGAGAGCCGCGGGCAGATCGTCCAGAAAACGGCGGAACTCCAGTTCCCGGTACAGTTCCGTCAGGGCCGCGACATCCGGCTCTTTCCGCTCAAAATCACCGGGCTCGAAAACGATGGGCACGTTCTCGTCCAGCGTGACGAGTTTCTGCGAAAGAAGCGCGCTTTCGCGCCCGGCCTCGACGTTCTCCCTCTGCTTCCCCTTCAGCTGCGCCGTGTTGGCCAGCACGGCTTCGAGCGTCCCGTACTGATCCAGGAGTGCCGCGGCCGTCTTGGGGCCAACCTTCTTGATGCCCGGGACGTTGTCCGAAGTGTCCCCAACCATTGCCAGCAGGTCGCGGATGCGTTCCGGGTAAACCCCCATCTTCTCTTTGACCGCCTCGCGATCAAACTCGATCTCCTTGTCGGGGTCCAGGCGGAGCACGCGCACATTCTCGGTTACGAGTTGGAGAAGGTCCTTGTCCGCAGTGACCACGACGGAACGAAACCCCGCCTCGTTCGCACGCCGCACGATGGTGGCAATGATATCGTCCGCCTCGAATCCCGGCAACTGCACACGCGGAATCCGAAGGCCGTCCAGCACCTGGAAGATCAGGCCCATCTGCTGGGGGAAATCCTCGGGCGGGGCCTCCCGGTTGGCCTTGTACTCCGCGTACATCCCGTGCCGGAAAGTGGGGCCGCCCGAGTCGAATGCCACCACCAGGTAATTCGGGGTGCGCGTCTTCAGCAGTTTGTGAAGGATCTGGGCGAAGCCGTAGACGGCATTCGTGGGTATGCCCTTCGAAGTCGAGAGCTGCTGGATCGCATGATAGGCTTTGAAGACCTGCGAGTGGCCGTCAACAATATAGAGGGTCGGGGATTCCATGGACGGTGTATCGCGCGGCGCTGCGAAAGAATCAACAGCCGTTGTTTGCCCCTCAGCCCGCCAGCACCGCGTTGATCTCATCGCGCAGACGCCGGGCGGCGCGGCCCGCCGCGGCGAGGATGCTTTCGCCGTCATCCGGTCTGGCATACATGACCGACCGCGACGCGTTGACAACGAATGCGGGGTTGGAGCGCCCCCTCACCGCCTCCAGGGTCTCCGCCAGCGCGCCACCCTGGGCCCCGACTCCGGGAATGAGCAGGGGCAGGTCCGGCGCCACTTCGCGGACGGCGGCGGCAAGTTCCGGTCGCGTCGCGCCGACCACGAGACCGACGTTGCCGTTCTGGTTCCATGCCACGGCTTTTTCAGCGATCCGAAGGTAGAGGTCGTTTTTCAGGAGGAAGTCGTCGGCGCCCGGGTTGCTCGTCAGGCAGAGCAGGAAAGCGCCGTGAGCCGGATTCCGCAGGAACGGCTCCACGGCGTCCCGGCCCATGAGCGGGTTCACCGTGACGCAATCATAATTGTGCTCGGAGAAAATCGTGCGCGCATACTGCTCCGACGTGTTGCCAATGTCCCCGCGTTTGCCGTCGTAAATGGTGAGCACCGGTTCCGTCCATTGGCGCAGTTGCTCGGGGATCGGTGTTCCCCCGGCAATGACCATTTCGAAAAACGCGGCATTGGGTTTGAAGGCGGCCGCGTATTCCCGGGTTGCCTCGATCACCAGTTCACAAACGATCTCCTTGGCGATGTCCGGCTCGTCGGCAAGCTGGTCCATGGCCGGCATGCGCGCGTCCGGGGCAACCCCGTCCGCGGTAGTGACAAACCCGAAACTCAGGGGTTGCTGGCGGAGACGCTCGACAATGTGGGGACGGTAGGTTTCCCGGAACTTCTCGAAGTCAGGATCAAGTCCCACGCAAAGATGGGATCTGCGTTCCGTGACGATGCGCACCAGGCGCTGGTTAAAGGATTCCATGGGAGTTTCCTGCGTGAAATTCGCGTGCGATTGGGGGGCGGATACAGTTCGGCGTCGGCAGACGCTTTCTGCACCAGGCCGGTTTCAGGGATTTGGGGTGGATTCCTCGGCGGGCTTCTCTGGTGCCGGAGGATTGTCGGGACCGCCCGCAAACGGCGAGTCCAACTGCGCCTCCTCGGCCTCCTCGTCGCGTCTCTTCCATAGCCGGTAACCGAACACAAACACGACCGCCAGGAAACAAACGATCAGGAAAGCGCTGAGCGTGCTGTGCTCGGCCTCATCCTTGGCCTTCTTGCGCTTCTCCTTTTCGGCTTTGGCGGCCGCAATATGGTCGCGGCCCGGTTGCTGGGGATCCTGGGCGGTCTGGGTGGCGTTTTCGACGGTGGAAACAGCCGTTCTCACACCCAGGTCGGCAAGCGTCTTTTGGACGGTTGCGAGGTCCCGTTGCAGGGCATCCAGTCGCGATTGTTCGGCTGCCACATCCTGGCGAACTCGCATAACGGAGGCTTCGAGCTGGCGCAGCTGGCCAAAGAGGGCCTGGACACGCTCCAGGTCCTTCTTCTCGGTCTTGGGTTTGTCGCTTTCGGGCTTCGCACGGGAGCACCCGCTGAGCAGAACGGCAACGGACAGAAATGCGGCAAGAATCACAACGGAGGGGCGGATTCGCGTAATCATGATGCGCAGTTTTTCCCCGGGGCCGGACGGAAGTCAAGGGCATGCAATCCGTTTCACTTGCAGATCCCCGCGCCTGTGCCCAGATGTTCGCGCCATGGCGATTTCACCCGATCTTCGAAAACTGCTTCAGCAGGCCCTCGCAATCCGTCACAGTGCCGTTCCGGTGCACCGCGTCCTCGACATCCTTGCCACCGATGACGGCGACGTGAGTGAGGCGGTCAACCGGTTCCGCGACATCCGGAATCCGGAGCTGCGGAGAACATTTCACAATCTGGCCGTATTGCTCCGGGAAATGGAAAAGCAGGCGGGGCTCGGCCCGTCGTTAGCCGCTGAAAGCGCGCCCGACACCCCCACCAGGTCCGCCGCGGCCGGTGCATCGAAGGAGAAGAAAGCCCCCGGCAAGTCCGCGAAGTTCACCGCCCCGGAATTGGAGCCGTTCGAGGACGATTCGGTTCGCGGGGGCATTGAGATTGCGAAGGTCTTTGTGGACGGGGCCAGCAAGGGAAACCCGGGCGAGGCCGGGATCGGCGTGGCCATGTTTTCCATGGACGGTCGCAAGATCGCCCAGGTGTCGCGCGCCATCGGGAAGGCGACCAACAACATCGCCGAATACACGGCTCTCATCGAGGCGCTGCACCTGGGGCGCCGCATGGGGGTGAGGTCCCTGTGCGTGCTCAGCGACAGTGAACTGATGGTGAACCAGATGAACGGCGTCTACAAGATCAAGAACCCCGAGATATTCCAGAAGGTGAAGGAAGCCCAGAGACTAGTCCGCGGGTTTGGCCGCTTCACCATCAGCCATATTGCCCGGGAGCACAACGGACTGGCCGATGCCCTCTCCACCGCCAGGATCCCGAAGCGGGAGACGCCGGAGTCCGGTCCGCCGCAGTGGGACATGATGGGGGCGATGGAAGCGGATCCCGATGATGGCGTGACCGGGTAGGGAAGGCGGCATTCGGGGGAGTGGTGGCGCATGCGTCACCGCAGGGCGGGGCCATTTTCGGGTTGCAGGGAAGCCCCGGCAGGGGAACTAATTTTCGCCGCACCTTGAAGGAACAGCGATAAGGAAGCCAACCAGAGCCAGATGCCACAGAAGACAGCCAAGAACGCAAGCAGCAGCACGAAGCCAAAAGCCAGGACGGGCAATGACGCCCTGGGTTTGGGGGACATCAAGGAACTCTTCTCGCTGATGAAGGAGAACGAGATCGCCGAGTTGAACCTTGAACAGCAGGGGACGAAGATTCACATTCTCAGCACGCACGCGCCGGTTACGGCGGCCCAGCCGGTTATGCAGATGATGCCCGGACTGTCGCCGGTGGTTCCTGTCTCTCCTCCCGCTCCGGCTCCGGTGGCTCCCCCGCCTCCCGCCGCTCCGTCCGGACCGCCGGGTTCCACGCCCCCTCCCGCGGAGGACGCGCTGCCCGCCAACGTGAAGCCGATCAACTCACCGATGGTCGGCACCTTCTACCGCTCGCCGGCGCCGGACGCGCCCCCGTTCGTGAATGTCGGGGACCGGGTCAAGGAGGACACGACGCTGTGCATCGTCGAAGCCATGAAACTCATGAACGAGCTCAAGGCCGAGATTCGCGGCAGGATCTTCAAGATCCTTGCGGAAAACGGCCAGCCCGTGGAGTACGGCCAACCCCTGTTCCTGGTCGAGACCGAGTAAGCCGGCTTCCATGTTCAACAAGATCCTGATCGCCAATCGCGGCGAGATTGCCCTGCGGGTGATTCGCGCCTGCAAGGAACTGGGAATCCGCACCGTGGCCGTGTACTCGCTGGCCGACGCGGAATCGCTTCACGTCTGGTTTGCCGACGAGGCTGTTTGCATCGGCCCGGCGCCGTCGGCCGAGAGCTACCTGAACATCCCGCGCATCATCAGCGCCGCCGAGATCACGGATGCGGAGGCCATCCACCCCGGTTACGGCTTCCTGGCCGAGAACGCCGATTTCGCGGACTTGTGCGCCCAGTGCAAGATCAAGTTCATCGGCCCGCGTCCCGATGTCATCACCCGAATGGGGGACAAGGCCGAGGCCAAGAAGACCATGCGCGAAGCCGGGGTGCCCTGCATCCCCGGGAGCAAGGACGTTGTGTCAAGCCTGGAGGAAGCCCAGGCCATCGCCGACGAGATCGGTTACCCGGTCATCATCAAGGCCTCCGCGGGCGGGGGCGGCCGCGGAATGCGGATCGCCAGCACCCGCCTTGCCCTCTCCACGGCTTTTGTCACGGCCCAGGCGGAAGCCGAGAAGGCCTTCGGCAACGGGGCCGTTTACGTGGAGAAGTATATCGCGAACCCCAAGCACATCGAGGTCCAGGTGTTCGGCGACGAGCAGGGCAACGCCCTGCATTTCGGCGAGCGTGACTGCTCGATCCAGCGCCGCCACCAGAAACTGATCGAGGAAAGTCCCTGCGCGATCATGAGCCCCGAGACGCGCAAGCGCCTCGGCGATATCGCGGTGAAGGCGACCCAGGCTGTCGGCTACACGAACGCCGGAACCATCGAGTTCCTCATGGATGAGAAGCAGAACTTCTATTTCATGGAGATGAACACGCGCATCCAGGTGGAGCACCCGGTTACGGAACTGGTGACCCTGACGGACCTGGTGAAGATGCAACTGCGGGTGGCCGCGGGCGAACCGCTCGGCCTGAAGCAGGAGGATATCCAGTTCAAGGGCGGACACGCGATCGAGTGCCGCATCAACGCCGAGGATCCCCACAAGGGCTTCATTCCCTCGCCGGGCAAGATCACCACCTGGCACGCCCCCGGCGGAAACGGCATCCGGGTGGACTCGCATTGCTACGAGGAGTACGTGATCCCGCCTTACTACGACTCGATGATCGCGAAGTTGCTGGCCAGGGCAACGACCCGCGAGGAGTGCATCAAGCGGATGGAAAGGGCCCTGCAGGAGTTCATCATCGAGGGGGTCAAAACGACCATCCCCTTCCACCTCGAGGTCATGCGATCCACCGAATTCCAGAACGGAACCTTTGGGACCGGCTTTGTGGAGCACTTCTGGAAGTAGCGTAACTGGGGATTGCGCATCCGCGAACCGGGCGGTGTGCACGGATCCGTTTCACGCAAAAAAAAACGGCGCGGTCAGCTGGTGCTGGCCGCGCCGCGTTCTGTTATGAACGGGGGAGCGGGTTACTTGACGATGTCCATGCCGGTGATCTTCTCCGCGATGGCCTTGGGCACCTTCTCGTAGTGACTGAACTGCATGCTGTAGGTGGCGCGCCCCTGCGTGAAACTGCGAAGGTCCGTCGCGTACCCGAACATTTCGCTCAGCGGCACATTGGCCCGCACCACCTGCGTGTTGCCTCGGCGGCCCGATTCCTCAATCTTCCCCCGGCGGCTGCTCAGGTTGCCAAGGACGTCGCCGAAATACTCCTCCGGCGTCACCACTTCCACGGCCATGACCGGCTCGAGGAGCTGGGGGTCGCACTTGCGCGCACCCTCCTTGAAGCCGATGGAGCCGGCGAACTCGAAGGCCATTTCGCTTGAGTCGACATTGTGGAACGAGCCGTCGATCAGTGAGACCTTGACGTCCACCATCGGGTAACCGGCCAGCACGCCCGACTTCATGGCGCCGACAACGCCCTTCTCCACCGCGGGAATGTATTCCTTCGGGATGGCGCCGCCCACGATTTCGTTGACGAACTCGAAGCCCTCTCCCGGCGGAACGGGTTCGATGCGCAGGACCACGTCGCCGTACTGGCCGCGGCCGCCGCTCTGGCGCACATACTTGCCCTGGACCTTCTGGATCGCCTTGCCCAGCGTCTCGCGGTAGGCAACCTGGGGCTTGCCCACGTTCGCCTCCACGCGGAACTCGCGCCGCATGCGATCCACGATGATCTCGAGGTGAAGCTCGCCCATTCCGCTGATGATGGTCTGGTTGGTTTCCTCGTCCGTGCGCACGCGGAAGGTCGGATCCTCCTCCGCCAGGCGCTGGAGCGCCGTGCTCATCTTCTCCTGGTCCTGTTTGGTCTTCGGTTCCACGGCAATGTGGATGACCGGTTCCGGGAAAACCATCGGCTCCAGCAGGATCGGGTGGTCCGGGTCGCAAAGCGTGTGCCCCGTGGAGGTGTGCTTCAGGCCCACCGCGGCGGCGATGTCACCGGTCCGCACTTCGTCCACCGGTTCGCGGTCATTTGCGTGCATGAGCAGGATGCGGCCGACGCGCTCGTTCTGTTCCTTGGAGGAATTGTAGATGTAACTGCCGCTTTTCAGGATGCCGCTGTAGACGCGGAAGTAGGTGAGCTTGCCCACGTGGGGATCGCTCATGATTTTGAATGCGAGGGCCGAGAACGGCTGGTTGTCGTCCGCAGGGCGCTCCTCAATCTCATTGGTTTCCGGGTTCTCCCCGCTCACTGCAGTAACGTCCAGCGGCGAGGGCATGTAATCCAGCACCGCGTCGAGGAGCAGCTGAACACCCTTGTTCTTGAAGGACGAGCCGCACATCACCGGGGTGATCTTGGCGCCCAGGACGCTTTCGCGGATCAGGGGTTTCAGGACCTCGGGGGCGAAATCGTGCTCCTCCACCTCGAGATACTTCTCCATGAAGCCCTCGTCGTATTCGGCGATGGCCTCCAGCATCGTGGCGTGCCACTTCTTCGCCTCTTCCAGCATGTCATCGGGGATTGCCAGTTCCTCGAAATTCATGCCCTGGCTCCCGTCGTCCTCGTCGGGCCAGATATACGCCTTCATCTGGACGAGGTCCACGATGCCCCTGAAGTTCTCTTCCGTTCCGATCGGGATCTGGATCGGAACCGGGTGGCAGGTGAGACGGTCCTTCATCATCTGCACGGCGGCAAAGAAGTCGGCGCCGATGCGGTCCATCTTGTTCACGAACGCAATTCTGGGCACCGAATACTTGTCGGCCTGCCGCCAGACGGTTTCACTCTGCGGTTCCACTCCGCCCACCGAGCAGAAGAGCGCCACGGCGCCGTCGAGCACGCGGATGGACCGCTCAACCTCGACCGTGAAATCCACGTGTCCCGGGGTGTCGATGATGTTGATCGCATGGTTCTTCCACGAGCACTGGGTGGCGGCGCTGGTGATCGTGATTCCGCGCTCCTTCTCCTGTTCCATCCAGTCCATCTCGGCAGCGCCGTCATGCACCTCGCCCAGCTTGTGCGAGCGACCGGTGTAGAAGAGGATGCGCTCGGTGGTGGTGGTCTTGCCGGCGTCAATGTGCGCCATAATGCCGATATTGCGGACCCTCTGCAGGGGGACCTTGCGTGCCACGGTGGGTGTTCCTTTCGAATCCATCTGTTACAGGTGGGGATACGGGTTGGGGGTGTTCAAAAACCCGCTGTCACTACAGGTCCTACCCGGCTTTATTTGGGCAACGGTACCCGCGGGCCGCCTGAATCACCGCATTGCCATGCGGATGCAGAACCCGTTGTCAGCGTTTTGTGACACGGCGGCGAACGACGGCAGACAGCGCTCGAAGGTCGGGAGAACCCAGTATCCAGGCCGCCCCGAGATATACCACCGCTCCGAGCATCACCAAAAGAATCAAACGAACGGCCTCAGGAGCATTCAGAAGCCGCGCCATCCGTCCGGGAGGAGGATCGTCCGTGAGCACGAATTGCGTGTGCACCTCACGAATGGGGGGAGCAACTTTTGCAACCAGGTAAGCGGGGCGCGAAGGAAGGTGGAAAACGCTCGGTTGGGAATCGGGTCGGGCCAATCTATGGACGGAGATGCTTGCGCTCAGGACGCCGTCCCCGCCGTGGGTCAGGTTGCGAATCCTCAACGTGGCGGTGGTTGGGCTTTGCGGACCGAAGAACACCACGAGTGATTCGCGACCGAAATCCACGGAGGGCTTGCTTTCACTTGTGGTGGCCCAAGCCTCCCAGAACCGGTCGAGGGATCGTTGGTCCGAAAGCGACAAGGCATTGCCTTGGGCAGCCGTGGCGGGAAGCCGGACCGGTGCCCGCAGGCCCTGTTCCACGATAACCGTCTTGGGTCGGGTGACACTCATGCCCCAACCGAGCGCCAGTGCCATCAGGACCCCTGCGCCCAGCATTCGGGCCAGGGCCAGGCCAAAATCCCGGCCGGCGTAGGCCCCAAAGCGCCTCCACAGCAGCACCATGGAAGCAGCAGTCGTAGCCGTGTAGGTCAGGACCGACGCGAACGCGATGCCCGGAATGCCCATGACCCACAAGAGCAGGATGTTCAACCCCACATTGGCGGCAACTCCCGCGATGTTTACCCACGCGGGGGTGCGGGTGTCTTCCACCGCATAGAACGCGCGGGTTGCAAAGATCACCAGCGAATAGGGGAGAATGGACAGCGCATACCAGGCAAGAAAACGGGTGGTGAACTGGGTGTCGGCATAGGTGAACTGGCCGCGTTCGAACAGAATGCGCGTCAAGGGTTCGGCAAGCACGCATAACCCGATGGCCACGGGAAGCATGACGAGCATGGTCCATCGGAATCCCTGACTCATCATGTCCCGGAATCCTTTCCAGTCGTTCAGGGCAACACAACGGGACATGGCCGGATAAAGGACCGTTGCCACGGAGACGGCCATGACGCCGTAAGGCATCATGATCAGGATGAAGGAAAACGTGTAAGTCGTGAAACCACCGGGTACTGTGTAGAGCAAGTTGGCCCGGATTACCGTGCCGATGAAATTGGCGATGCTCACTCCAACCACCGGTATCCCAAGGGCCGTCACCCCCAAAATGACCGGATCGCGGAAGGTGAACCGCGGTCGGATCGGCATTCCCACTTTCAATAGCCATGGAACTTGCACGAGAGCCATGGCCGCCACTCCGGCGGTGGTTCCGAAACCAAGACCAGCTAATCCAATCCATCCGGAATGGAAACCATACAGCGTGACGAGCATGACCAGATTGTTGAGAATCGGCGCGGCTGCCGTGATCGCGAACACGCCATGGCTGTTCAGGATGGCCATGAAAACGGCGTTGAGACCGTAAAACAGCATCTGGGGGGCAAAAAACCTCAGGAAGTAGGCGGCGAGTTCCCGGCTTGTCCCGGCCTGCTCAGCCGGCGCAACAAAAGTCATCAGGCCGATCACCTGGGGGGCGATCACCACCCCAAGCGCCGCAACGCCCGCGAGCAGCGCCCCGACGCATCCCAGCAGGAGGTTGGCCACGCGCCAGGCCTCGGGGGATGATTTGCCGTTTCGCTCCTGGGCCCGCACCAGCAGCGGGATGAAAACCGCGCTGAGCACACCGCCCATGATGAACTCGTAAAGGATGTTGGGGATGGTGTTTGCCAGCTGGTAAGCGTCGTTGAGGCGCCCCGTGGAGGCGCGTCCGCTGCCGAGCACCGCGGCCATGCCCATGACCCGAAGGAGACCGGTCAGGCGGCTGAGCAGCGTCAGGACGGAGAAAACGGCGGTGTTGCGGGCATGTCGGCTCACGATCGGGTGGAAGCGTCAGTCACCGTCGGCGCTTCGTCAATCCGCTTGTTTTGGCCTTGAAGGTGTCGGGCGCTTCACCGCTAGCATGATTGCCGGGTTTTTCCCGCGCGAATCCTCGGAGGACTTTGATGCCCGACATCCTGATGCCACGCCTGAGCGAGTCCATGACGGAAGGGAAATTGCTGCGCTGGAGCGTGCCGGACGGCGCTTATGTCCATGCCGGCGATGTGATCGCCGAGGTGGAAACGGACAAGGCGAACATGGAGATCGAGGTGCTGGAAAACGGCCGCATCACCGGGATTCGCGCCTTCGCCGGTGACATGGTTCCCGTGGGATCGGTGATCGCAGTCCTGGACACCGATGCGGTGGAAAGCGATGCCACGAATCGGCAGTCCGCGCTGCCGCCCCCCCCTGCGGTTTTTCCCGCGGTGAACGCAAGCCCGCTGGCCATTTCGATCGCGGAGGAGCGGGGCGTGAATCTCGCCGAGGTGCAGGGCACGGGGCGAAACGGCCGGGTTACCAAGGAAGACGTGCTCAACTTCATCGCCAGCCGCAAGGCCGAGGCGAGGGCGATGGACCTTTCCCCTGATGAGCCCGACGATTCCGCGGAAGAATCGGAAATCCCCGGACGCGCCGAGGAATGGGACGCGACCAACGGCACCGACCAGAGCGCGCAGGCGGATCCGGTCGAATCGCGCGATATGGAGGAGTTTCTGGAAATCGTGTCGAACGATTCGCCGCCGGCGGCTGACGTGATTGAGTTCGTGACACCCGAAACCCCGGAAACGGCAGGCAAACCGGTTTGTGAAGAAAGCCTTCCCGGCGAGGACATTCCGGCGCTGAAGGACGGGGACGACTACGGTCCCGCGACGGAAGTGGTGGTGATCTCAGCTCTGGCCCTGAGCAGCGTTGCCGTGGAGGCCGACGTGTCATCCCTGACGGAATCGTTTCCCATCCTTGCGACGCGCGTTCCAAGGGCCGCGGATTGTCCGCCGGGAGAACTGCTTACCGCGTTGGTGCTGCGCGCGGCCTCCATGGCCCGGGCGGACGGGTTGTTGCTGGAACCGCTGGCGGAAGCGGACCCGGATTCGGTGGCCATCGGCACGCCGGCCGGGTCGGGCTTCGAGTGGCGGGTTGTGGCCGGTGTTCGAAACCGCCCGTTGGGGGTGCTGCTCGAGGAAACGCTGCGGGTGGCGGGGGAACCGGCCGCCGATCCGGACGTGGAGGATCCGTCAATTCCCCCGTCGGCAATCGCCGTGGTCAATTTTGGCGATCTCGGAGTCGACAGCTTCGCGGGCCTCTTGGATGATTCCGGTGTGCCTGTGCTCTCGGTGGGTCGTGTTGTGGACCGTCTCCGCCTTCGCGATGCAAGGGTGCAGGCGTGCCGCACCGTGCGACTCACCCTTTCCGCCCCGGCTGCCGAGATGCGCCCGTTGGACGGGGTGCGGTTCCTGGCCCGCGTGCGTGAGATACTCGAACATCCCGTTCTGCTGGCGGGCTGGTAGCGGCAGCCGCGGGTAGTGGCCCGGACGCCGCAATTCGATGTCGTGGTGCTGGGCGGTGGTCCGGCCGGGACGGGTTGCGCCCTGCGGGCTTCCGCCGGGGGGCTTTCGGTCCTGCTGCTCGAGCCGCGGTCCGAAGGAATCGGCGGTGCCTGGGTTCACGAGGGGCCGCTGGTTGCGGATGCCCTGGCCGGTTCTTCCCGCGTCGGTGCCGCCTCCGATTGGGTGGACATGGTGCGTCGTCTCGCTGGCACGGTCCTCCATGTTGCCCGCTCGACCGCGGAGGAACTCGAGCGGACGGGAGTGACGGTGGCGCCGGGGCGTGGGTTTCTTTCCGGGCCGGGATCCGTGATGGTGCTGGATCCGGATACGGGTGACGAGCAGGGCATGGTCGAGGCCAAACACTTTGTCCTGGCAACCGGCACGGAGCGCTTGCGTGTGCACGGCTTCACCAGGGACGGAAACCGGCTGTTGTGGCCGGAAGACCTGCTGCGCTTGGGGGCGATGCCGAAATCAGCGCTGATTGCGGGGGATGGACCGCTTGCATGCACGCTGGCCCAATACCTGTGCGAAAGGGACGCGGGCGTCGTGCTCGCGGCGTCCGGTCCGCGTCTCCTCCCCGGTGCCGGCGCGGCCCTGGACTCGTCGGTTGGCAAGCGCCTCGCCTCCCTGGGATGCGGCATTGCTCCCGGTGCCGCCATCCAGCGCGTGGTGCCGGGATGGGATGCGGAATCCGGCAATGCCGTCACGCTTTCGGACGGTTCGACGCACACCGTGGACGCCGTGATTGGCTGTCCGCGCCGTGCCGCTTCGGTGGCGATGCAGGGAGGCAGGAAACTTGGCATCGAGCGCGGGGGAGACGGGCGGATCATCACGGACCGCCGGTTTGGCACGGGGGCTCCCGGAGTCTACGCAATCGGCGGGGTTCGTGAACCGGATCTTTCACCCGAACTTTGCCGCGCGGACGGTGAGGCGCTCGCCGACATGCTCCTCGGGTCCGAATCCGCAGGACCTTCCGCGGGTGCCCACGCGATACATCGCCTTCCCGGCGCGGCCTGGGCCGGTATCGAACGCGAGGACGCCGAAGCCGCCGGATTATCGGTCCGGGCTGGGTTTGCGGACCTGAAGGCCACTCTCTGCTCCCGGATGGGCCGCGCGTCAGAGGGCTTCGTTCAGATTCTTGCAGAAACCGAAACCGGGGAAATCCTTGGCGTCCAGGCCGTGGCTCCCGACGCGGCCGAACTGGTTGCACCAGTGGTGCACGCGATGCGCTTGGAATTCACCGTGCATGATCTTGCCGGCCTGGCCGCCCCCTGGCCATCCTTGGGCGAAGCAGTCATGCTGGCCGCCCGCGCGGCGTGCGGGGAGTGACGTCATCCTCCCATGTCTGAAATTCCGCCACCAGCCGCCGGTTTTGCCGGGCCCGAATTCGGGCTCTTCGCCATGACGGGCATCCGCCCGGTTTTCGGCGGCGTTGTCCCGTACGGCCAGGCTTTGCGCAACATGGAGGAGGCACAGGCACAACGCCGGGAGGGCAACATTCCCGATACGTTTTTTTACCTGGAGCACGAACCGGTGATCACGTTCGGCCGTTCCACGCCGCCCGAGCATCTTCACGCCACACCCCACCAGATTCCCACCTTCGAGGTTCCGCGCGGTGGGATGGCCACTTACCATGGTCCCGGTCAGCTGGTGGGCTACTGCGTGATCGACCTTGGCCGGCGAGAGGGCGGGCTGCGTCCCGACATTCATGCATTCCTCCGTGCGCTCGAAACGGGCCTGTGCATGTTCCTGCGCCGGGAATTCGACCTGGAGGCCGTCGCTCTGGACGGGTACACGGGGGTCTGGATCGGCCCGCGGAAAATCGCGTCCATCGGGATCTCCGTGAGGCGCTGGGTGACCGCGCACGGATTCGCCCTCAACGTGGCCCCGAACATGGAGGCTTTCCGCTGCATCAACCCGTGCGGTCTGGGCGACGTGGAAATGACCTCGATGGAACGGGAATTGGAACGGGCGGGACGTCCGATCCGAATTCCGCGCATGAAGGATTTGGCGCGGTGTGTGCACGTTTATGTCAGCCACGCGCTGCAGGCCGGCGGGTGGTGCAAAGGAGATCCTGAGGTCCGTTGAGCACCGCGTCACAAGTGGAAGAGAACGCCCTGTCTTCGCCGGGCAGGCACCCCGCATGGGTTCGGGCCCGCATGCCGGGCGCGGGACAGTTCGACGACACCAACGCCATCCTGCGCCGCCACGGACTGAGCACCGTCTGCGAGGAGGCCGAGTGCCCGAACATCGGTGAGTGCTACGGGCACCACACGGCCACCTTCATGATCCTGGGCAATGTCTGCACGCGCGGATGCACGTTCTGCGCGGTCACGCAGGCCAACCCGAAGGCCCAGCCCCCGGATGCCTCGGAACCGGGCCGCCTTGCGGCTGCCGCCGGCGAACTGGGACTGAGTCACATCGTCATCACCAGTGTGGCGCGGGATGACCTTTCCGATCAGGGGGCCGAGCATTTCGCGCGCTGCGCCGAGGCCGTCAAGGAGGCGCAACCCAGCTCGCGGGTGGAGGTGCTGATTCCGGATTTCCGCGGCTCTGCCGAGGCCTTGGGCAGGGTGGTTCGCTCGCCCATCGACATCCTGAACCACAACACGGAAACCGTACCACGCCTTTACCGGCGGGTGCGGCGCGGGGCGAGGTACTGGCGGTCCCTGGGGGTGATCGAGCGCACCAAGCGAATGCGTCCCGAATTGCGCACGAAATCGGGTTTGATGCTGGGGCTGGGCGAAACCGACGGGGAGGTGCGCTCGGTGTTGCATGATCTGCGGGAAGCCGGGTGCGACATCGTGACCTTGGGGCAGTATCTCCAGCCGACGGGTGACCAGCTGACCGTCGAGCGCTATCTGACCACGGAGGAGTTCGCCGCGTGGAACGCCGAGGCCCGCGCTATGGGATTCCTGCATGTCGAATCGGGCCCTTTGGTCCGAAGTTCATACCACGCCTGGAAGCACACGGCGGATCTCCGCGAGCCCTGATCTCCGGCGGTTTCTCTTGCCGGGTTGTTTTCGCGGTGGTGGACGAGTCGGGATCGAACACCAAATGGACCTTGACGGATGAACGCGCGAAATCACCCCCCCGCCCTTGCCTTCCTTCCCCCGGGATCCATCCGGCCCCGCGGTTGGCTGGAAACCCAGCTCACCCTTCAGGCCGAAGGGATCACGGGCAGACTGGATGAGTTCTGGCCCGATGTGGCCGACAGCGGATGGATCGGTGGAGAAGCCGAAGGTTGGGAGCGCGCACCCTACTGGCTGGACGGGCTGGTCCCGCTGGCGTTCGCATTGGATCATGAAGCCCTGAAGGCCAAGGTTCACCGGTGGATCACGCACATCGTTTCCCATCCGCAGGAGGACGGATGGCTGGGGCCGGTGAACAGCATGGGCCGCGACCCGTGGCCGCTGTTCGTGATCCTGAAGGCCCTGGGTCAGTTTGTCGCGGCAACCGGGGATGCCCGCGTGGTCCACGCGATGCAGGCTGCGTACCGCGCATTGGATGGTGTGCTGGATCACGAACCGCTCGGAACCTGGGCCAAGTTCCGCTGGATGGACGGGGTCTTGGGCATCCTCGACCTTCAGGCAAGGACCGGGGAGGCGTGGCTGGTTGAGCTGGCAAATCGCGTTGCCCGCCAGGGGTACGACTGGGTAACCCACTTCGCGGATCTGCCACTCAAGGAGAAGCGCTGCCGTTGGGCGCACGAGACCCATGTGGTGAACAACGCGATGGGCGTGAAAGCCTGCGCCGCGCTGGCCCGTCTCGGTCGTGGCCCGGGCGTGCAGGGCGGGCACCAGGCCATCCGGGAACTCGACCGCTGGCACGGCACCGTTGCCGGCATATTTACGGGGGACGAGTGCCTCGCGGGGCTCTCGCCCGCACAGGGCACCGAACTGTGTGCCGTGGTTGAGATGATGTACTCGCTGGAGATCCTGTCGGCCCAGTTCAGCGATCCGGGTTTGGGCGACCGCCTGGAAAAGGTCGCATTCAACGCCCTCCCAGCAACCCTGTCGCCTGACTTGTGGAGCCATCAATACGACCAGCAGGCCAACCAGGTCGTGTGCCGGGTCACAGAATCGCCCGTTTACACGACGAACTCGCCGGACTCGAACCTTTTCGGGCTGGAACCCAATTACGGGTGCTGCACCGCGAATCTGCACCAGGGATGGCCGAAATTTGCCGCCAGTCTTTGGATGGCCCGGGACCCCGCCAGCGGAGAACCGGGGCTGGCCTGCGTGGCCTGGGCTCCGTGCGAGGTTCGCTGGGTTTCTCCGTGCGGTGCCGCCGTCCGGCTTGTGGTCGAGACCGGGTATCCGTTCCGGGATGAGATCGTCGTGGTTGTATGCAGCGACCGGCCATCGCGATTTGCCCTCGACCTCCGCATTCCGGCTTGGGCGACCGGCGCCACGGTAACCGACCCGGGCGGAACATGGAATCCGTCCCCGGGATCGTTTCATCACATCACCCGTGAGTGGGGTGGCAGTGCGACGATCAAACTGGCCTTCCCGATGTCCGCGCGCGTCGTGGGCCGTCCGCGCGGTGCCGTCGCCGTGGAACGAGGGGCGCTGGTGTACGCCCTGAGGATCGGGGAGGAGTGGCGGCGGATCAACGCGGATAAGCCGGGCAGGGAGTTGCCGCACGGGGACTGGGAAGTCCATCCGACAAGCGCGTGGAATTACGCCCTCGCACTGGACGATTCCCGTTCCGCCTCATCGATCCGATTTGCGGATAAGGAAATCCGGACGCAACCCTTTGCCCCGGACTCGGCTCCGGTGTGCGCTGTCGCCGGGGCGCGCGTTGTTCCCGAATGGGGGATGGAACGGGGCGCCGCGGCTCCGCCACCGCAAAGCCCGGTAGTCACAGAACAACCCGTCGAAGAGGTCGAACTCATTCCATACGGATGCACAAACCTGCGGATCGCGGAATTCCCGGTTGCGCGGGCGTAACCACGATTGCCATCCGTGCGACATGCGCCTTGAAAGCAGCCGGGTGTTGCGGACACATGGTCGGAACGCGCACATGATGCCGACCCATTCCGCCCAAGACGGGACAACAAGAACCTTCCAGCGATGAAAAAACTGATCAATACCCGCGGTTCCCTGGTCCTGAACCTCGCCGACCTCTGCCGTCACCTTCCGGTTGGCTGGTTGGCGCCGCTCAGCTCTGCCATTGGAATGTTCCTCTATGCCACGCGTGGCGGACGGCGGCGCGAGGTGCGAAAGGCTTACGCCCGCCTGATCGAGCGGATGGGCCTTCCGCAGTCGGCCGACGAACTGACCCGGGAGCATTTCAAGCGCCAGTTTCTCATCTTGATGGCGAATTTCATCCTTCAGGATCCCGACCCGGCGAAATGGGAGAGAATCGTCCATTTTGAGGGGCTCGAACCCGTGGTGGAAAAACTCCGCTCGGGCTCTGGGGTCCTTCTGACCACGCTCCATTTCGGCTCCAACCTGTTGATTTTCACGCGCCTGGAGCAAATGGGTTTCGGAATCACGGTGGTGCGGCCGGCCGCCATGCGAAATGTCACATCCCCGAAGGAGCGCCGCATTCTCTTCATTCACGGCGACACGATTTATGTGGGAGAAGCGAAGGGGTTGGGAAGTCCCGTGCGCACGGCAGTAAAGACCCTGCGAAAGGGCAACATCCTGGGAATCGCGCTGGATGGAGATCAGGGAGGGGGCCTGGTTGGCATCCCTTTCATCGGGGGGCAATACCCGCTGCGGGTGGGCGGGATGGAAATCGCCAAAATGGCGCGCGTCCCCATGGTGTTCACGCTTGGGGCTTTCAAGGAGGGCCGGCTGGTTGTGCGCCTCTCGCCCGTGTGGGAATTTCGCGAGGACACCGATGCCGCGGAGTTCACCGAACGCTTCATACAGGCCGGCATGACACAGTTTGAGGCGATGATCCGCGAGTTCCCCGATTGCGTCTGGTGGACGCGCCCGATGAGTGTTGCGGTGGGCCTTAAGAAATTCGAGTCGCTTACCGAAGCGGGGGAGACCGGGGACGAGTGAGGTGGTGGCTGCCATTGCTGGGACTGCTATGCACCCCGGGCGCCCCCGGGGCATCCGCGATCGTCTACGACGGGCCCCTCGGCGGTTTGGTAACCACCGCAACCGGTGAGTTGAGGGTGCCAGTGCGCGTGACCGGGGCGCGGTCTTCCGCCCCGGTCCGTTACTCGGTTGCGGATTCCGACGGTTGCATCCTGTCCAGCGGCACCTGTGCCGATCCGGGAAATGGGGCAACGCGGGCCGAGATTCCGGTTCCGCTTCCCCGTTACGGCGTCGTGTTTGTGACCGCCGAGACGGCGTCGGAAACCACGGTCACCCGTGCCACGCTCACGGTGGCGGCTGTGCCTGACAACACCCGCCGCCAGGTGAGCCGTTCCTCCCCGTTCGCCATGGGTTGCTATTTTGCGATGCGTTTTTCGCCGGAAGAGCTGAAGGCCGCGGCAAGAATGGCCGCGGTGGCCGGCGTGGCGTTCAGTCGCGAGGAACTGCGCTGGGACATCTGCGAACCGCGGCGCGGGGTTTGGGATTGGCGGCGGTTCGACCGCGGGGTGGATGCTGCCCTGGGCAACCACATCGGTGTTATGGGGCTCCTGGATTACTGGGGCGCCTACCATTCCGGACAGACAACGATGTCGGCCGAATCGGTCCGCGATTTCTGCCGGTACGCCCGCACGGCAGTGGAGCGCTACCGGCCCGGCGGAGTGTTCTCCAGCAGGCAGCCATGGGGCCGGGAAGGGGTCCGTGAATGGGAAATCTGGAACGAACCCGCCACGTTCTGGAGTCTCACGCCGGCGGAATTCGGAGAACTCACCGCCGCCGCTTGCGATGCGATTCGGGAAGCCGACGCCAAGGCACGCCCCCTCTTTGCGAATGCGGGACCTTGAATTCATGCGGGAACTTCGTTCGACGGGATCTCGTTGCAGTCCATGCGCGGGAGTCCGTTTTGGGGCGTCGCCCCGCACTTCTATATTCCCCCAAGGAGTCCGGCCGATGGCGGGTTGGGCCAGTCCATGCTGTCGCAGGTGGCGTACTTCCGTGATCGCCGTTTCAAGGGGCCCCTTTGGATCACCGAAATCGGATGGCACTGTGACGACACGATGATCCGCCAGCAGTTCGCCGCGGATTGCCTGGTGCAATCGTACACCCTCGCGCTGGCCGCCGGATTCGAGAAGGTTTTCTGGTACAATTTCGTTTGCGACACGCCGGACAAGGCCGTTTCCGAATATGGATTGCTGAACCGCGCCGATCTCTCTCCAAAGATCTCTTATGCGGCCTTCGCCGGTTTGGTCCGTCAGCTGGAGGGATGCCGTTACGTGCGCCCGCTCGCCATGCCCCGGAACGTGACCGGTCACCTTTTTGCGGAGCCGGACGGCACGCGGTGTGCCGTGGTCTGGGCCGACCGGGGCAGGGGAGACGTTGAACTGGGAAACGGGCGGGTTCGTCTGAGCGATATGTACGCGAATTCCATGGGGACTACCTCGGCGATTCCCCTAACCCGGTCCCCGCATTTCGTGCGCACGGAGGCCGGGGACCTGGGCACGCTCCTGGAGCGGGGCGTCGTCAGGGGATTGCCGCCGGTTGAGGTACGGCTTCTTCCCACCACCGGCAGTCTGCGGCCCGGTTCGCAGGTGGCCATCGTGGTCGCCAATGCCGCCCGCTCCGATATCGTCGCCCGGATTCGGGTGCGATGCGATTGGGGAGAAGTGGAGGCGCCGGATGCCATAAGCATTCCGGGCGCGGGCGAAACCACCGTTTCATTGCGGGTTCGCGATTTTCGCGCCAACCGCGAAAACCAGTATCCGTTGCAGGTCGAAACCGAAGTGCGGGGGGGCGGTTCCGTATCAACAGCTTTCATGCTGTGCCAGAAAATCATTCCCCGCGGGACCGTGGTCGTGGACGGAGATCTGGCCGAATGGGCTGACGCATTGCCGCACCACCTCAATGAACCGTCTCAAGTGGTCGGCATTTCGCCGTGGATGGACTGGAATCTCTCCGCCGTATACTACATGAAGTGGAACCCGGACGGACTGGCGTTTGCCGCCCGTGTGCGGGATAATGTGCATTGCCAGCCGCACACGGGAGAAACCATCTGGGAGGGGGATTCGTGGCAACTCGGTTTTGCGCCACGCTCCTGGGACTCCACGCGAAAATCGGCAGCCTGCCTGGGCTTTGCGTTGGGTAGTTCCGGACCCCTGGTAGCCTCCTGGCAGGACGACAAGGCAACGAACGGAATCCGTCTTGCCGTCAAAAAGGTGGAGCACTTGCAGACGCCAGCGAGTCCCGGCGGCCCGTCTGACGAATCGGAACTGATTTACGAGGCCCTGATTCCCTGGGACCGCCTGGGGGGCGGGAAACCAGTTCCGGGAATGGTTGTCCGGCTGTCGGTTCTCCTGAACGACAACGATGGGGGAGGGCGTGCAGGATGGCTGGAGTCCACTCCTGGAATTGGTACGGGTTTTGACCCGAACCGTTTTGACTACTTCGAATTGCAGTAGTCCCGGTAAACATCCTCCCTTCTTTTCCGGATGGAAGTACCGGGGTGCCCCAAAATAGGGCATCCTTCTGCCCGCGAGCTTGGGGCATGTCTCAATGGGGGGGAGGCCCCGATACAGTCTCCAAATGGGAATGTGGAAGGCTCAAGGGCAGTTTGATACAAGCGCTGGTGTGCATCGGCTCGATTTCGCGCATTTTTCGGGGCGTTTTTGCTTCGGTTCGACTTGACACGCGCACCTGGCATTGGCGAAAATGGGGAATTGTCATGCTGTGGTCTGACCTGATTTCGTAGCATTATGGCGGAACAGGCTTTCCTTCGCAATCTGATGCAAAATGCCGCCGCAACCGGTTTCGGCTCTGCAGTGGCCCATGAGATTTCCGAGACCCATGAACTTCAAGCCCGACAACCCGCTGATCGTCCAATCGGACAACACGATCCTGCTCGAAACCATGGGCGCTCTCTTTGAGCCTGCCCGCGATTTCCTCAACCAGTTCGCCGAACTGCGCAAGAGCCCCGAGTACCTTCACACCTATGCGGTGACCCCCCTTTCGCTTTGGAACGCCGCGGCGGCGGGCGTCAAAACCGCCGAGATAATTGCCGGCCTGCTCAAGTTCGCCAAGTACGACGTGCCCCAGAACGTCCTCGCCGAAATCGGCGATCAGATGGGAAAGTTCGGCAAAATCCAGCTCCATGCGGTCGAGGGAACGCCCGACCATGTGCTGGTCAGCAACGACCCGATCGCCACCGAGGAAATCCTGGCCTCACCCCAGGTGCGGCCCTTTGTCAGCCGGCTTCTCGAATCCGGGCGCATCCTCATCAAGCCGGATTGCCGGGGACGGATCAAGCAGGCTCTCATCAAGATCGGTTACCCGGTCGAGGATCTGGCCGGATACGTTCAGGGCGATACCCTCGACGTGGATTTGCGGGAAACGGCTCTGCGGGGCGATGCTTTTTCCCTGCGCGAATACCAGCGCGACGCGGCCGAGGTGTTTTATGCCAACGGCTCCAGGAGCGGCGGAAGCGGGGTCCTGGTCTTGCCCTGCGGGGCGGGGAAGACCATCATCGGGATCGCCTGCATGGCCCTTGTCGGGCAGCACACGCTTATCCTCACGACGAACCTGACCGCCCTGCGACAGTGGAAACGCGAGCTCCTGGACAAGACCACACTGACCGAGGAGATGATCGGCGAGTACAGCGGCGAGGTCAAGGATGTGAAACCGGTGACGGTCACGACCTACCAGATCCTGACCTACAAGAAGGGCAAGAACGAGGCTTTCCTGCACCTCGACCTTTTTCAGGATTACAACTGGGGACTCATTGTTTACGACGAGGTTCATCTGCTGCCGGCCCCCGTGTTCCGGGCGACCACCGAGATCCAGGCGCGCCGCCGCTTGGGACTGACCGCAACCCTGGTTCGCGAGGACGGCAAGGAAGACGACGTTTTTTCACTGATCGGTCCGAAGCGGTTCGACAAGCCGTGGAAGGAACTCGAGGGGCAGGGGTGGATCGCCAAGGCGCGCTGCATGGAAATCCGCGTGCCCATGGCGGAGGACAAGCGCCTCGAGTATGCCGTTGCCGAACTCCGGCTCAAGTACCGGCTGGCCATGGAGAACCCGAACAAGCTGCCGGTGGTGGACCGCCTGCTTCAGAAGCACGCTGGCGACAATGTCCTCATCATCGGGCAGTACCTGGACCAACTGGAGGAAATCCGGGAACGCACCGGTGCCCCAATCATCACCGGAGAGACTCCCAATTCGGAGCGTGAGGTCCTGTACAACGAGTTCAAGACCGGGAAAAACAAGGTCCTGATCGTGTCCAAGGTGGCCAATTTCGCGGTCGACCTGCCGGACGCAAACGTTGCGATCCAGGTCTCGGGAACCTTCCGGTCGCGCCAGGAAGAAACCCAGCGTCTCGGGCGGGTTCTCCGCCCCAAGAGCGGGGACAACTATGCGTATTTCTACTCGGTGGTCACCCGCGACACGAAAGACCAGGAGTGCGCCAAGCGCAGGTCGCTTTTCCTGACCGAGCAGGGTTACCGGTACCGGATCAAGATTCTGCCGGACATGAACCTCGGGGTCGAGGAGTTCAGTTTTGAGGAGGCCCAGGATCTTGAGCCGGTTCCGGCCGGAGCCACCCCGCCGGGGGACGAAGACGACGACGAAGAAGCCCTGGAATCCTGACCGCCGATGATGATCCCAGTCTGGGGAGTGCAAGCGACCACACCATGAAACTCAAGACAGCCCTCAAGAACCTCCCTCTTCCGGAACTCCTGTCCATCTGCGAGTTCTGGAATCTGAAACCGCCCGCCGGGGACGGCCAGACGGAAACCGAGCGCCGCCGGACACTCGCCGACTTCCTCTATCCGAGGATGCAGACGGCCCAGTACTTTCGCGCCGCCCTGGAGCGGCTCGAGGATGACCAGCGTGATGTGGTCTACTTCCTCGCCGTCCACGGGTGCGATGTCGGCCGCGATGAGATTCTGACCCGGTGCTTCGCGGCGAACGAGGGAAAGTGCGCGGGCGCCCTCAGCCAGCTTGCTTTGCGAGGACTCGCGTTCACGGGCGCCCTTCCGGGCTCGGGGGAGCCGGTGGTCGGATTGCCCGAGTCCTTCCTGCGCTTCATCGATCTGCCGGCGAACTGGAAAGGATTCCTGGGTTTCCTGCTTCGCCAGATGAACGCCCAGCAGCTCTCCGAACTGGTCGCCACGCTCCCGGGAATGGGCACCAAGTCCGAGCGAAAGGCCGCCGAGGTTTTCCACGTCCGGCGCCACCTTCTCGAACCCCGCAACCTGCAGAATCACATCAAGTCGCTTCCGGATGAGGAACTCCAGTTCTTCAACACCCTGCTGGAACGGAAGGGATTTGCCCTGTACCGCGATCTGCTGGAACCGGGAACCCCGCGCCGGTTTGACCACACGAAAACCGAACACCTCAATTCCCTGATCCAGAACCGCGGGCTGGTGTTTGCCGTTGCCGAGGGCTCGAACAAGTACACCAACCTTCTCATAATCCCGCGCGACATCTACCAGATCGTCACAACCGGTTTCATGCCGGACGACCGGGGACTGCATGAGCTGGACGGAACCGGCATGGCCCGTTCCGATGTCACGCCGCCGGTGATCACCGACAATTCGCGCACCCTGCTTCGGGATCTCGCAATCATCGCCAGCTCCATCAGCAGCCTCCCGCTCAAACGCCTCACCACCGGAGGGATCAACAAGAACGACCTGAAACGGGTGCTCCCGGTGCTGGGCGGCGGAAAACCCCTGCGCTACGCCATGTTCCTCGCGGCTTTCCTGGTGGGGCGGAAATTCCTCATTCCCGTGGGGAATGTGTGGCGGGTCGTGGAGGGATTCCTCGGCTGGCTGGGTAACCCGCGGCAGTGCTACTGGGACATGTACACCTGGTGGCTGGATTCCCATGACTGGCAGGAGGAGGCCACCGAGGGGAGCTGGCTGTTTGCGGACCAGAAGGTGGACAGCCCCCTCGACGTGCTCCACCTTCGCAAGGCGGTGCTCCAGGGGATCGCGAGCATCCCGGGGGACAAGTGGCTCAGCTTCAACTCCCTTCATGACTCCCTCCGCCAGCAGATGGAATCGAAGTTCCCGACCCTGGCCGAGGGGCGGTCCGCGCGGCCGTTCCGGTCCATCCTGTCGAACATCCTTGAGGAGTCGCTCAACTGGCTCGGCGTGTTGTCCCAGGGGACCTATGGGGCGCCGGCCCAGGGCAAGTCCGACGAAACGGCGCGCCGCACGGCGCGCCGCAAGGCCGCGGGTTCCGCCGCCGAGGACATCTGGTTCCAGCCGACGGCCTGGGGGACGGCGCTCTTCGACTCGCACTACCTCGATCCGGGAATCGTGGGAGAGGCGGATGTCCCGGCCATTCCGCTCCGGTACGACGCATCCTGGCTGATCGTGCAGCCCAACCTGGAGATCATGGCCCCGCCGGACCTCGCCCCCGACCACGTGTACAACCTCGCCGGGTTCTGTGCCGTCCGAAACATCGATGTCATGAGCACTTTCGAGATAACGCGGGAATCCGTGCGCGCGGCCATGGACCGCGGAGTCCAGGCCGAGGAAGTGCTTCGATTCCTCCGTGAACTGAGCCGGGTGGACGTGCCCGAAACCGTCACCCACCTCATCCAGGACTGCTCCAACAAGCACGGCGAGGTTTACCTCTCCAGCGCCGGCGGGTACATCACGACCGACGACCCCGTGCTGATCCAGCAGATCCGCGCGAACGCCAAGTTGCAGCCCCTGGTCAAGGAAACGCTGGGGGACAAGGCCCTCATCCTTGCGCCGGATGTCGACCTGAAGAAGGTGGTGCAGGCCATGCGGCATGTCGGCCTGATGCCGCACACCGAAACCGGCGCCGTCCACCGGTCCGCGGACGAGCGGTTTCACCTGAGCCTTTCCGCCCAGGAGTTTTGCGACCTGATTGCCGCCGTGCGGTTCCTGAGGTTCATGGAAGAGCATCTGGAGGCCGACATTTCCGAGGGGAAGGCCGCGGCGCTGGTCCAGAAACTGAAACCGGAAACGGCCGCCTTTGCCGGCGTGCGACACTACGCTGAGTCCACCGAGCGCGCATTCGAAAAGCGGTTCCGGCACGCGGTGAAGAAACTGGTCGACGACATTTCGGACAAGTACAAGGGACAGCTGTCGCGCCTGGTGACGCGCTCCATGAGCGGGCGGGGGCCGAGCAAGTACAACTATCGCGGCGCGAACCCGGCCGTCGAGCGCGACGACATCGTCAGCCTTATCTCGTTCGCCCGGGACTATGAGCTGGACGTGGAAATGCAGTACATCCGCCAGAACGAGCAGGAGGCCAAGGTGACGCTGACCCCGAAGAGCATCGAGGGAACTCGCCTGTACGCCCACTGCCACGACACGGACAGCGACGCCATCTACGCAATCGAGCGGATTCTAAGGGCCAAACTGATCTGACCGCCGGTTCCCGGGGGAAGTCCCCTCACTCGATGCCGTACTCCTCCATTTTGCGGTAGAGAGTCTTGCGCCCCAGGCCGAGAATTCGCGCCGTCTTGGCCCGGTTGCCGCCGTTCTGGATCAGGGCCGCGCGGATCAGGTCCCTCTCGGCTTCCTTGAGCGACGCGCCGGCCGGTATGCGCACATAGGCGGGCGTTCCCGGGTCCGCGCGGATTTCATCCGGAAGGCTTCGCATGGTGATCTCGCCGTCCGTCATCACGACCACTCCCTCGACGGCATTCCGCAACTGGCGCACGTTTCCCGGCCACGCGAAGGCCTGCAGGGCGGCCATGGCGCGGGGCTGCACCGCGGCCTTCGGTTTGCCGTAGTAGCGCGAAAACTCCTCGAGGAAATGCTCGATGAGCAGCGGGATGTCATCGCGGCGCTCCCGGAGCGGCGGCAGGTCGATTTCCACCACCTTCAGGCGATAGTAAAGATCCTCGCGGAATTTCCCCTCGCGAACCAGCTGGTCCAGCCTGCGGTTGCTCGCCGCGATGATGCGGACGTCGGTCTTGAGCGTCTGGGTGCCGCCGACGCGCTCGAATTCCCCCTCCTGGAGGACACGGAGGAGTTTCACCTGGAAGTCCGGTGCCGTCTCGCTGATCTCGTCGAGGAGCAGGGTGCCGCTGTCGGCCATCTCAAACCGCCCCGGCTTGCTGCGCACGGCACTCGTGAAAGCCCCCTTCTCGTGCCCGAACAACTCGCTTTCCAGGAGCGTCAGGGGCAGCGCGCCACAGTTGACCTTGATGAAAGGCTTGTGGCGGCGGGGGGAATTGTGGTGGATCGCCCCGGCGATCAGTTCCTTGCCGGTCCCGCTCTCGCCATAGAGGAGCACGTTCGCGCGGGTTGGGGCCACCGTGCGCACCTTGCGGAAGACCTGCTCCATGACCTCGCTGCGGCCGACGATGTTTCCGAAGTTGGCCTGCGCATCGAGTTTGCCGCGCAGGTCCGCGTTCTCCTGTTCCAGGGCGCGCGTCGTGAAAACCCTCTCGATGATCAGGTTCAGTTCGTCGATGTTGATGGGCTTGATCAGGTAGTCGAACGCGCCCCGCTTCATTGCGTCCACGGCGGTCTCGACGGTGCCGTGGCCCGTCAACACAATCACCGCCGTTCCGGGCGCGGTTTCCCGGACCCTGGCCAGCACCTCCATTCCGTCCAGCTTGGGCATGCGAAGGTCGGTGATGAGCACGTCCACCGGATTGTCGCGGACGGCCTGGACGGCCTCCTCGCCGTCTGCAGCCAGCAGGATCTGGCGGTCCTTGCGTTCAAGGGCCCACCTCAGCCCTTCGCGGGTGTTCTTCTCATCATCTGCGATGACCAGCGTGTGACGGTTCGCCATGCCCCCGCGCCTCAGAAAGCCCGCCGATTGGGCGGGGCGGATTCCGACCCCGATTCACGGGTCGAACCGGGGGCCGTGGTGGACGGGGAAACGGTCTTCTTTCCGAATGTTTTCAGGACATCGGCAATCTTTGCCGGGTCACGAACAGGTGGGGCGCAATTGGCCGCGGTGCATATGTAGGCGATGGCACCCCCGTCCTGGGCCGGCGGGTAATCCGTTTTGGCCGCCTCCTGCGGGGTCAATGACTCGACGATCTTTCCCATCCGGAAAACAGCCAATGCCGCCTCGCGCATCCTGGAAACCGTGGCGTCATTCTCGGGGCCGACCAGGAGCACCTTGGGCGGGCCGGACTTGAGGATTGCCGCCGCGCGGGCGAGCGTCCCGGCCGGGGGACCGCCCGCCTGCCCCTGGAAGGCGCAGGCCGCCACGATCCGGCGGGCGCGGAGCAGGAACTGTTCGTTTCCGGTGGCCTGGTACAGGCGGTACCACACGATTGCCGCCATGGGGTTGGACGCCGGACCCGTGCTGTCAAAAACGGGGAAACGCGCTATTCCCAGCAGACCCTCGGCCTGTTCACCGATCAGCCGGTCACCATAAAGCCCGCTCTTCTTGTCGAGAAACTTCTTTTCCACGAAGTCCATGAGCGACTCGGCGTTTTCGAGGTATTCCTTGCGCCCCGACACCTCGAAACAATCCAGCAGCGCCGCCGCCACCTGGACCTGCGGCGCAAGCAGGCCGTACACCGATGCCTTTCCGCGCCCGAAAGCGTGGGCCACACCATCGCGCTCCGAAACCATGTTGGTGATGATGAAATCCATGCTCTTGAGGGCGAAGTCCCGGGCCTCGCGGTCCCCCGTGTAGCGGTAGGCGTCCATGTAGGCCGAGATCATCGGCCCGTTCCAGGAAGCGAGGATGGTCTTGTCCACATAGGGGATGTCGGCCTGCTCCGTGCGGGCGTCCCTCAGTTTCTTGCGGACCGTGTCCAGGGCTTTCTGCGCCGCCGCAGGATCGGCCTGCACCGCTTCCGCCGCGGCCTGGAGCGACGTGGTGGACCGGAGGGGACTGCGCCCGTTTTCCAGCGTGTTGTCGGCGGCCCCGATGTTGAAGTACTTGAGGAAAAGATTCGTGTCCGAACCGGCGCCCGCGATCTTCTCCACCTCGTCTTTGGTCCAGGTGTGGTAGTTGTTACCGGGGGCGGTGCCGGTATCGGCGTCCTGGGAGGAGTAAAATCCCCCGTCGGGATTTTCCAGCGTGTCACGGGTGAATTTCAGGATATCTGCGGCCGCCTCCTTGAACAGGCGATTTCCCGAGGCCGCATAGCCCAGCGAGAAGGCGCTCAGCAACTCGGCCTGAACGTAAAGCACCTTCTCGAAACTGGGCTTCGAGAAGGCGGCATCGCTGCAATAGAGGTAATATCCGCCGTGGATGTTGTCGCGCAGCCCCCCCTTGAAATACGTCCGGAGGGTTTTCGAGACGGCCTCGACGCGGTTTTTCGAATCGTTGTCGGATGCGTCCTGGAGCATCGCCAGCAGGGCGGTTCCGTGGGGGAAGCGCGGCTCGTCCCCCGTGCCGAACCCACCCGTCGCGGAATCGGCCTTGGACGCGATGGAGGCAAGAAGGCGCGACGCCATTTCAGGTTCCGGTTCGGATTTCGCCGGAGAATTCGGAACCGCACTGGCCAGGCTGCGCTGGACCGAATCGGCCGTCTTCGCGGCATCCTGACCCCGCTGACGGAAAATCGAGACGGCCTGGGGGAGGATCTCGGTCATCCCGATTTGCTCACCGGCCGTTTCCGCAGGCACATAGGTCAGGCTGTCAAAGGGGCGGCCGTCGGGAAGCGCGAAAACGGTCAGGGGCCAGCCGCCTCCCTTGCGGTTGATCACAAAGTGAGCCGCCTGGTAACGCTCGTCCACGTCCGGACGCTCATCACGGTCCACCCGAACCGCAACGAAATCGCGATTCAGGATTTCAGCCACTTTGGCGTTGGCGAAGGTCTGCTCGTCCATCAGGTGGCACCACCGGCACCAGTTGGCCCCAATGAAGATGACCATGGGGCGGTTGAGTGTCTTTGCCCGCTCGAATGCTTCGGGACCCCATTCCATCCAGTGGACGGGGGCCTTGGCCGCACGACGGAGGTACGGGCTGGACGCCTGGGCAAGCCGGTTTGCACCGTCGGAAGCTTTGGCGGGCGCGGCGGTTGGCGCCGTGGCGGGCGATGGTGAGGATAGGCTCAGTTCGCCCGCCGGGGTCGGGGACGGAATCGCAGGCTGTTGCGGGTTCGGGGTTGACGCAGAGACGGCGGGAACCGTGGTTCCGGACGAGCGAAGGTCCAGCGTCTCCGGGGGGGCGGCGGCCGATTGACTGGCGTTTTTGGATTCCGTGCCGCTCTCAGACGGCTTCCCAGAACCTCCGCATCCGGCCAGCAACAGGCAGACGGTGAACGCCATTGGTGTAAAAAGGCGAATGCGGGCATAGGAATTCGGCACGAGACGGCGCCTCCTCAAAGATGATTCTTTCCAAAGTTGATCCGGCATGCACGCGGCACATTCAAGTTCAGACAGCATATCCCGGATAGAAGGTTCCCCAGAAAAGACTTAAAGCAAACTCTTGTGAAGTCGCAGCCAAAGCAAACAATACCAGCGACCAAGCCAACAATGCACCTCTGCGTCTTGCATCTGCCGCAGAAGGGCGAAGTGGGTCAAAAATCGTCATCCGATGTGCGGAGCGGCTTCCGCAGGGGACGAATCACGCTGACATCGGCCTTCCGGAAATACAGATGGTGGGCAAACGGCGGGTCGCCATCCTGGTTTCGGACCAGGTTCGGCTCCTCAAATTCCGTGGCGGACTCGAGCCAACGCGAATGGTTGAGGCGGATGAATGCGTTCTCCGGCGCCTTGAAAAACTCGTCCAGCGTGCAGTCCATCTCGCCAAACCACTCCTCGGCATCCATGCTCGTTTTCAGCGTGATGCCGACCCAACTCGTCGCTTCCTGTGCCATGTCCCATTCCGTCCTTCTCGAGGTGCGCTTCAAAAACCGTTTACAACCCAGCCTGTCGGTATGCTTCGCTGGGATTCAAACACCTTTTTTCAGGCAGGGGTCTATTGGGCGCAACAGGAAGCATCATGCGTGTTCTCGGTGCGGGAGTCCTGGCGATGGCGGCGTTTTGTTCGCCGGCGTCTGCGGCGGATCGCATCTCGGACCACATCCAGTTTTTCACGCTGGGCAACGGCGTTCGGGTTTTCCTGTGCGAACGCCCGGACAGCCCGATGCTGACCGGGATGGTTTTCGTGGATGCCGGTTCGGCCGAGGAGCAGGCTGGTGAAACCGGCATCGCCCATCTGCTGGAACACATGGCGTTCAAGGGCACGCCGTGGATCGGTACGCGGGATTGGCAGCGGGAGCGGCCGCTTATCGCCCAGATCGAGGAGGCCGGCGTTGCGCTGAACCGCGAAAACCAGAAGGAGCGTCCGGACCCGGGCAAGATTCGTGAACTGGGCCGTCGTCTGGGCGCCCTGAACGAGAGGGCGGAAGGGCTGGTCGTGTCGAATGAGTACGACCGCCTCCTGACGGGCGAAGGCGCACAGGAGATCAACGCCACCACCTCCAACGACTGCACCAACTATTTCATGAACCTGCCGCCGGACAAACTGGAACTGTGGGCCCTGATGGAAAGCCAGCGCCTTGTTTACCCGGCCTGGCGGGAGTTCTACCTGGAGCGCGACGTCGTGACCGAGGAGCGGCGCATGAGCGTTGAGGATTCCCCGGACGGACGCATGTACGAGGAGTTCATCGCGACGGCTTTTCAGGCGCACCCGTACCGGACACCCGTCATCGGTTGGATGTCGGACATCCGCAACCTGACAATCACAAAGGTGGATGCGTTCTATCGCCGCCACTATGTGCCGGCGAACATGGTGATCGTGCTGGCCGGCCGGGTATCCCGCGATCAGGCCAGGCCGGTGCTTGAGCGGTATTTCGGAACCATCGCGCCGCGGCCGGCCCCGGCGCGCGCCACGACCCGCGAGCCGGAGCAGGCGGGTGAGCGCCGCGTCCGCGTCCAGTTTGATGCGGAACCCCAACTGTGGATCGGGTGGCACAAGCCGACATTCCCGGACAGGGACATGGCGGTGTTCGAAGTCCTGCAATTCCTCCTGAGCGATGTCGGGCGTTCGTCCCGCCTGCATGATCGCCTGATCAAACGCGACGAACTGTGCCAGTCTGCGGAGAGTTTCACCGCCCCGGGAGACAAGTACGCCAACCTTTTCTGTGTGCGCCTTGTGCCACGCGCACCCCATACCTGCGCCGAGGCGGAGAGGGCGGCGCTTGAGGAAATCGAGCGGCTGAAACGCGAACCCGTCGGGGATGAGGAACTTGGGCGGGTGCGGGCGCAGGTGGACGCCGGGCTCCTTCTCGGGATCGAAACCAACCTTGGACTCGCAAAGCGGCTTGGCAGTTACTACCTGGCTTCGGGTGATCCCAAGATCCTCGACACGCTTCGGGACCAGATGCGGTCCGTCACGGCCGCTGACATCCAGCGCGTGGCGCGCCGGTACCTGACGGAGAAGAACCGGACGGTTGCCGAGCTGGTCACCAAACGGGCGGGAGGCCCGCCGGCGGATGAAACGAGCACCGCAACGGGCACGGCCGGGGGTGTGAAATGAACAGCCGGATACGAGTTGCCCAAATGCCCTTGAATACTGATCGCGCCGATCTGGCGATTGCCCGCTTCACGAAATCCAGGTCAGGCCGGTTTTTGCCCATCCTGGTGTTGGCGATCACCGGCCTCGTCGCCGTTACGACGGCGGCGTCCAGCGGTACCCCGACGATCCCGTTCCTGCCAGACGTGCCGGTCTCCGGCACATCCCCGACACTCAGCCGTGACGGAACCAAGATCCCCCTTCGCCCGGAAATGTTGCCGGACGAATCGCAACCGGTTCGCATTCCGCCCGCGACCCGGGAAATAATGCCCAACGGGATGCGGCTATACACCCGCGAGTCGCGGGATCTCCCCTCGGTTTACTTCGTGGTTCTTCTTCGCGCCGGCAGCACGCTGGATCCGGCCGATCGCTGCGGGCTTGCCGACCTGACCGCGGAAACGCTCCGGGCGGGCGGAACCACGACCCTCACGCCGGACGAGTTTGACCGCCGGTTGGATCAGATCGGTTCCCGCCTCGAGGTGACGGCCGAACGGGATTCGGTGCGCGTCCAGATGTTCTCCCTCGCGGAAAAACGCGACGCGGCCGCCGCTCTCCTGGCCGATCTGCTCCTGCACCCGGCCTTTGCCGCGGATCGTTTTGAGCTGCAGCGCAAACTGAAACTTGAGGAAATCCGGCGCCAGGACGACGAACCAGCCGATCTCGCCCGCAGGGAATTCCGCAAATTCCTGTATGGCTCCGGCCACCCGCTGGGTCGCACGCCGACAACCGGAACCGTGTCGGCCATCACGCGCGAAGAGGTGGCCCGGTTCTATGAGGCCCATTACGCACCAACCAACTGCTGGTTTGGTGTGGCCGGCGACATCGGACCCGGGGAAGCGATGGAACTGGTCCGGCGGCATTTGGGTTCGTGGAACCGCAAGGCCGCAGTGCAGGCGTCGTTGCCCCCGGTTGCGGAACCCTCCGAATCAGGGCCCCTCGTGCGTCTGCTCACCAAGGACACCGCCCAGTCGCAGATTCGGATCGGGCACCTGGGAATGCCCCGCAATTCCGCGGACCAGTACGCCGCCGCGGTGTTGTCGAGCATCTACGGCATGGGCGGTTTCAGCAGCCGGTTGATGATGGAGGTGCGCACCCGGCGGGGATACGCCTACAGCGTCGGCGGGGGATTCGTGGATGACGAGCCCCGCGGCCTGTTCTTCGCGGTGGCCAGCAGCAAGGCCGCGACCACGGGAGCCGCGCTCGCCGGCATGATCGGGGTCACGACCTCGACCGCGCTCGGCAAGGTGACGCCCGGCGAACTGCGCACGGCAAAACGCGATGTCGTCCAGTTTTTCGCCACCCGGTTTGACGTGCCGCGGGAAGTGGTGTACCAGCGGATGCTTCACGATCTGCAGGGCTACCCGGCGGACTATGTGGACACTTTTGCGTCCCGTGTGGAAGCCGTCACTGCGGGAGATTTGGAGCGCGTGGCACGCCGGCAAATCCATCCGGACCGACTCCGGATCCTGGTGGTGGGAAATCCCCCGGCAATGGACATGCCGATGGAGCGCTTCGGGCGGATGGACACCGAAAACTGGGAGGCCGGGGCGGGTGCCGCGAACAAACGCTGACGGAACAGGGCACGCCCAACCCCTGCGCCTGGCGTTCGACGCGCGGATGGCTCTCCATTCCGGCATTGGCACCTACATCCGCGGATTGGTGGAGGGTTTCGTCAGTATCCGCTCCCACCACCACGCGGTGCCCCGTTTCCAGTTCTTCGGCCCGCCGGATCTTGCCGCGACCCATCCTGTATTTGGAAAGGTGGGGGAGTGGTCGGCGTGGACGGCAGGCATTTACAGTGTGGCGGAACAATTGCTGCCGCCACGGGCGCCCGGAGTGGCCGCGTGGCACTTTCCCCACTATAACGTGCCCGTCACGCTGCCCGGTCCGTTCTTTGTCACGATCCACGACCTGATCCACCTGCTGCACCCGGAGTGGTCAGGCGGATGGTTCAGGCGCGCGGTTGCCGAAAGGGTGCTACGCCGGGCCGCAAAGGAGGCGCAGGCGGTCTTTACCGTCAGCGACGCAAGCAAACGGGATATCGTGGAGCATCTCGGCTTGGCGGAGGAACGGGTGGTGGTCACCCCCAATGCCGTCTCACCGGCTTTCCAGCCGAAAGCCCGGACACAGGTGGTGGACGCGGTCCGTCGTCTTGGTTTGCCGGACCGATACATACTGGCGGTGGCCATCCACAAGCCCCACAAGAACCTGGAGTTCCTGATCCGGGTGTTCTCCCGGTGGGCAAAGCGGAGCGGGGCGGATCTGCGCCTGGTTATCTGCGGTGTCGGAGAAAGGGAAGGTGATCGACTCGCCCGTTTCGCTGCCGAAATGGAAACCTCCGATTGGATGATGCCAGTCGCATGCGTTCCGCACGGACAGATGCCCCAGGTATACCAGGGTGCGACAGCCCTCGTCTTTCCCTCCCTGGTCGAGGGGTTCGGTCTTCCCATACTGGAGGCCCAGCGCATGGGGGTTCCCGTCCTGTGTTCGTCCAGTTCCTGCATGCCCGAGGTCGCGGGAGCCGGTGCGCTGTTCTTCGACCCGCGGAGTGAGGCGGAACTTGCCGCCCGGCTGGACGAGCTTTGTGCGTCGCCCACGGTTCGGGAGAACCTGATCCGCGAGGGACACCGGAACGAGAAGCGTTTCTGTTGGGAAGAAACCGCGCGAAAGACCGTCGAAACCTATCGCGCGACCCTCGGTGTGTAGGAATCCGCGTCAGGGCGTGAGTTTCAGGTCACCCAGCGCGTTGCGGATCTGCCGGTAGTTGTCGAAGTTGGAGTGCAGCTTCATGCTGTTTGTGACCGCCACAAACGTCAGGTCCGTCTTCGGATCGTAGGTGCTGATGCTGCCGCAGTAACCGGGATGCCCCACCGTGTCGGCGGAATCCTTGTCCCCAAAGGGCGGCGCCTGCGGCGCCGGGCCGCGGCGCCAGAAGGTGGCCGAGCGGTTGAACCTGTTTCCGGTCTGGTCCGCGATCATCAGGGCTGCTGTCTTCTCGCCCAGGATACGGACTCCGCCCGCGGCTCCGTGACCGCGCACCATTTGCATGAACCGGGCGAGGTCGCCCGCCGTGGTCCAAAGACCCGTGGTGCCGGTCGGGGGCATCTTCTCGAACTCGGTCTGCAGCCGCGGCTCCCTGTCCAGCCAGGGAAGCACGCGCTCGCCGTCCGGAATCTTGCGCCAGTCCCAGGTGGTGTGGGTCATGCCGGCCGGCACGAAGATGTTCTCCTGGCAAAAGTCCTCGAACCGTGACCCCGACAGGCGCTCGACGATGTCCATGAGGATAAAGTAGCCGACGCTATAGTAATGCGATTTTTCGCCGGGGGCGAAATGGACCGCCTTTTTCTCGTAGCACTTGCGCTTGAACTCGGCCAACCCGGCCTCGTCGGTCGGCCACGCCACCTCTTCCTGGGTTGTGTATCCGGCCGAGTGGGTGAGCAGATGGAGGATTGTGTGATCCGGGTAGGCGTACTCGGGTGCGTAGTTGCGCACCGGGTCGGAAAGGCTCTTGATCCGGCCCGTGTCCAGGCACTTGAGGACCGCGGTGGCGGTGATGGGTTTTCCCACGGAACCCACCTGGAAACGAAGCTGCGGGGTCACCTTGGTCCGAGGACCGGGTGGCGGAGCAACGGTGCCTTCGCAGAAATCGAGGACGATCCGGTCTGCCGCGACCACGAGGACCTGCAGGTTTGAGGTGAGGCCCGAGTCGATGAACTTGTGCAGGGCCGGATCGTGGGTTGCCGAGTTCGCGCGAATCATCGATTCCTCCCTGCGTAGGGTGTCTTTGCGGGACGCGCGACGCGCCCCTTTCGGGCGGGCGATGCTTTTCGCGCTGGCGGTCCCGGTGGTTGCCGCTATCGCAGGACCGAGCGCCTGCGTCACACCGGCGACTGCCACGGCCCGAAGGGCCGTGTGCAGGAAGACGCGGCGACCGCAGGTGTTGCTTCCCTTTTCATCCGCTGAAGTTGTCATGGTTTCGGGGCTCCTTGGGAGTCAGCCTTGCCGGGTCCAGATGCGTCCGGAACGGGCCGGCATTTCGGGGAAGGAAACGATGGCCCCTTCTCCGGCACACTCGCTTCCATCCAGCCATTCGACAAACCGCCACGACCCGTTCACGCCGATCTTCCGGGCTGGGATTTCAAGTTTCACGGGCTGATCCGTCAGGTTGAAAAGGCCGACCATCAGCGGCCCTTCCACCGTGCGGAAAGCAACAACCTCCGGCCCTTCGTACCAGTCCACCCACTGCACCGCCTGGCGGTTTTCGGGGAACGCGCGGAGGAGAAGTTCCCGCCGTTCCGGACTGAGGGTTCCCAGGTTTTCGCTGATCAGTGTGAGTCCGCCGGTCAGCCAGATCAGGCGCGTCCAGCACGCCGCCTCCTCGAACGAGAGGCCAAACGGCGGCTCCGTGGCAAATTCGCCCCCGAACTCTTTGCCGAACATCGCGATTTCGGGCTTGGAGCCGTTCTCGCGCACCTGGAGGCAATCCGGATCGTTCGTCCACCATGTTCCCTGCATCCAGTGGCGCCAGATCGGGTGGTAGGCACCCGCCTTCACACAGCAGTTTCCCACCGGCCAGGTGCCCGGGTTGATCAGCACGGACCAGCGCGACGATACGTCCATCCCCAGTCGCTGCGCGTCGCACAAGCCAATGGACGGACCCATGGGGGCGCCGCAGCACAGGACAAAACGGTCCTTTCCCGCGACCTCCCGGATGGCGGCAAGGCCGCGCCGGTAACACTCCGCCGTGGTGAACTCCGGATTCTTGCGGCGTCCTTCGAACAGGGCGTAGAGCAGGAAGTCGATCTTGATGTAGTCGTAACCCCACTCGTTGAAGACGCGCTCAAATGTCTCGCGGACGAACGCGACCACCGCGTCCTGCGAAAGGTCCAGCCCGTACACGCCCCAGAAGTCCTTGGGGGTTCCATCCCCATTGGCTATCAGCCAGTCCGGATGCTTCAGGAAAAGCTGGCTGGCCGGGTCCACGGCGAAGGGGGCAAGCCAGATTCCGGCCTCGAAACCCGATCTGTGGATGCGGTCCGCGACGGCTTTCATTCCCTTGGGGAACTTGGCGCCCGGGTGCCAGTCACCCCAGACGCGCGCATGGCCCGGCTGCGGCAGATTCCAGCCGTCGTCGATCTGGATCACCCGCAACTGGCCCTTGAGGGGAGATGCGGCGATCGCGTCCACGTTTTCGTAAATATCCGCTTCGGTTTCGGTGCCGTAGTAGTCGTACCAGCTGCACCATCCCGTGGTGTGGCGGTTCAGGATGGCGTTCATGGCCTTGCCCACCTGGGCCGCGTAAGTGTGCATCAGGTCGGCGAGACTCTCCCCGGCGCCCACAAGCAGGGGCGGCAGTTCGAGGGTGGCACCGGGCGCCAGGGGTATGCCTTCCCTGTCCACCCGGGCCGTGAGGCGCGGGGCTGTCGGGTCCGGCGCCTCCATGGCGATCCAGCAGTTCTCGTGATCCAGTCGGCCGAAGCCGAGGGCGGCCGCATGGTTGCCTTGGCGGTCCGTGAACCCGGCGCAACACGACGAGGCCCGCCGTTCGCCGAGGGGCACCAGTGCGGAAAAATCCACCATCTGGGCCCCATTGTGAAGGAACCAGTCGATCTTCCGGCCGGCCGCCAATGTTGCGGCGTCCATCACTTCCACGGACTGAATCGCCAGGGGGGTGGGGGAGGCGTTGGTGATGGCAAGGCCCAGCGCCAGCCAGTCCGGGTAACCGGTCCGCTCAACTGCCAGGCGGACGGTAACCCGCCCGGGCAGGGCATATTGGGCGGATACGTCGTCGGCTTCCCGGGTGGTGATGTCCCATGAGGCGTCGGGGGCGATATGCTCCCCGCCGGCAACGGTGATTGCCGGAACGATGTTTTGGAATGTCATTCCTTCGGCGTGGAGCAGGCGCAATGCGCCCTGCGGGGATACGGATACTTCCCAGTTTCTCATCTGTGTCATCTCTTGCCTTGGAGCCTTTGCTGTCGGAGTTGGAGCGATAACCCGCCGCCCGGGTTTGAACTTGGTCTTGGGATTGTTCCGGAGAAGCCCGCGCTCAGGGCTTCGGTCGTTTCTGCCAATTGCGGGCGTCTTCCTCGTACTTGGCCAGGGCCTCTTCCGGGGTGCCCTCCATCAAGTACAGCCTCCCCTGCCAGCGGACCGTCCTGCCCGGTTCGATGGCGAAGCGCGGACCGGGGCCGGCATGCATGCAGGGGTATCCGCCGTTGCTCATCAGGGCTTCGGGTTCGCTGTCCCAGCCGATGGCGATGACATGCTTGCCGTCGTGACTGACCGCCGCCATGAAAGGCTTCTCGGCCGTCTGCTCCACGCGATACCAGGTGGGGCTTTCCTTGGGAAGTGTGCCCTTGGCCAGACCGCTCTTGGTGGCAATCAGGATCCAGGGCGTGTTGTTGTCGGGCGGATCGGGTTTGGGAGCCGTTTCGGACAGGGGACGGAGTTTGCCGTCCATGAAGGCGTAAATCCGCTGCGGACGCCGGGCACCGGCAAAATCGGGACTGCCGGTCAGCATCAGGCAGGGGTTCATTTCCATCCACCCGGCCGTCTTGTCACCGCGATTGGTCACCTCGACGGAAAGGCGGGCGCCGTCGCGACGGGGCAACGCGCGGGCGGTCACCTCGAACCCGTTCTTGGTCTTCGCCGACCAGGACCACTCGAGGGTGTCCTCGTCCCGGGTCCATTTCGGATAGGCCAGAAAGTGATCCTTGATCGGATTTTCAGGGGAATGGTGGTCAATATAGATGGCTCCGAGCGAGGAGCGCAGGACTTCCGGGAAACGCAGTTCCACGGAGCCGTTCATCCAGGTCTGACTTGCCCGGATGGAAAGCTGCGATACCTGTTCACCGGGACGCAACCTGCCCGCGGGCTTGGCGGGTTTCTGTTCGGCCAAACCCTCAATCTTCACGAAATCGGGCGGGGCTCCCGGCAAGGCCGGCAGGTCTTTGTACATCTCCCACATCGGGTAGGCCTTGGTGATTTCGCCGTAGATCTCGGGACGCCGCTGGTGAAAAAGGCGGTCGTGCTTGCGCGCATTGCGCATCAGCATCAGGGGCAGTTCGGCGGAGATGTATTCCTCCTTCGCCTCCGTGCAGTTCCTCACGATGTTCTGCGGCCACTGGCAGATCATGGTGCCGGAGCCCACCGCTTTGTTGGTTGTGACCACGTGCACGACGTTCTGGAGCGAGGCGGTCTTGACGATATAGTCCTCCACCGCGCCCCCGCGGGCGTTCATCCAGAAAAGAATCTCGGCGCCCTTGAGGCCCAGGATGCGCCACGGTTCGGGGAAGTAGCCGTCGTAGCAGGTGAGGATGCCGATCCGGCCAAAATCCGTGTCGAATACGGGATATTCATGGCCCGGGGTCATCATCCATTCGGGGTCGTCAGGAAGGGGCGGCCAAAGGTAGGGGCCCTCCCCGATTGCCGGGTGGCTCTTGAAATAGCGCCCCGCGATCTTGCCCTCGCGGTCGAAAAGCAGCGTGCTGTTGCCGTAGCTGCCCTTGTCGTCGGTCAGTTCGAAGCAACCGACCATCACGTACATCCGGTGCTTGCGGGCCGCCGCCGCCACCTTCTCCGTGGCCGGGCTGGGAACCTTGAAGTACCCGAGGTAGAGTTCCGGGAAAGCGATGATGTCCACCTTGTCCGCGGCGGCCCTTTCCACGTACTTCACCACGGCGTCTGCCGGATCAGGGCTTCCGCCCTGGCCGGGCGGATCGCCCGCCGGGCGCTTGCCGAACCAGATCCAGTTTCCGGTGATCTGCACCGCGGCCACCTTGACGGCCGGACGGGCGAGTTGGGCGGGCGAGAGGGGTGCGATTGTCGCGGTTTCCACGGCTGGGGCTCCGATCGGTGCGAGAAGAAGCAGGCCCAAGACACTCCGGTTGAGGAGGGTATGGAACCGGCTTCGCTGATATGGGTGCATGGCGGTTTTCCCATCCACGTCTGCAGGATTGCTCGGCATCGGCCTGAGTGGAACAGGATCACGATTGCAGTCCGAACTGGGTGTATTCAGTCCAGTCGGCTCCCAAAGAATCAAACAAAAACAGCAACAATCAAAAACGGTCATTCCGGGGCGGGATTCTTTGCGGTTCTGGCCATCCTAAGCCTCCAAAGGCGTCGCATGGGGGTGCTTACGCCGACACACCGCCGAAAGCGATGGGAGAGAATATCTACAGTTGAAACAGAGAGGTTTATACCGAAAAACACATCGCTCTGACTGGATTTCGCATAAAGGGCGCAGAAGAAGACCGATTTGTTCGCTGGTTAGCATTCGTTGTAGGACAAATCCTTACAGTCAAAAGCGATCAACAGGAAGTTGATTTTTCTTGAGCGCTCTGCGTGAACTGGACCACACTAATCACACTTCATCAGGTTTTGGTCCTGAAAGCGTCCTTAGAACCGGAAACCCGGCCCTCGGAAAGCGCCGATCGCCAAAACCAAGAAAAAGGGGAATGGACATATGACTTACCAGCATTCAAAGACGGCCCTCCAAGTCGTGGTGATGTTGGGCGCGCTGATGTCGGCACCCGCTTTCGCCGCCACCTATCTGGTTCCTTCCGGCTCGTACCCGGACATTGACACCGCGATGACCGCTGCAAACGCAAGCGGGGGATCCGATGTGATCGAGATCGGGACCGCCGGAACCTACACGATTACTGGAACCGTGCAGCCCGCTGCGGACCAGGACTTGGAATTCAAAGCAACGGTGGCCGGAGTCATCCTTGAAAAGACCGCGACTTCAGCCGTGATCAACCCGCTCACGAGCGCTGGCACGGGTTCCGTCATCCGTGTGACCGGTGTGAATTCGGCCAACCGGATCACCCTGCGCAAAGCCGGTACCGGGGGGCAGCCGGTCATTAATACCGGTGGGGGGCCAAACAGGCTCATCCTGCAGGACGTCACCTTGGAGCGCACTAGCAGCACGGATGGACGGTGGATTCTGATCAACAGCACCGGGGCTAGCCACTCCTTCACCAATGTGAATCTCACGGGCGGCGGCGCTGGGACCACGAACCTGACAGACCTTACCCCCGGAGCGGCGTCAACCGTGACGCTGACCAATGTGGACGCGAGCGTCCCAGCGGTTGCCGGGTCATTCTTCAACGTAAACCAGAATCTCACGCTGAACGCGAACAGCTGCAAACTGGAAGCGGGAACGGGCGTGAACCGGACCCTGTTCGCGTTTGTGGCGGCTTCCGTGCCGTCCGGAACCTATACCCTCACCGACTGCTCCTTCCGCGCCGCGGATTCCAGCCTGGTGGCGGTGTTCTGCGATTTCGCCTTCGGTCAGGTCACCGCTCCGACCCTGAACCTGGTTCGCCCGGTTTTCGCCGGCGGTTGCGGCCTGATCGGGTTCCGGACCAATGTCGCCGCCGTGACGATCAACATCACGGGCGCGTCCGCCGCATCCAAGACGGACATCACGAACTCGAAGAACGACGGCAACATCCTGTTTGCACGGATGAACGCCGGCACCCTCACCCTCACCGACCTGAAGATGACCGCCCGCCAGGGCTACGTGTTTGCTGATTCCGTGGATATCGCCGGAAACGTGAATTTGAACTACAACCGGTGCGATTTTACCGCCGGTTCCGGTGACTATCGCGCGAACACCAACAACGGCCCTGGAACTGCGGTCGGAAAGATCACGATCACCGGCCTGAACACCATCTGGACCGGCACCGGGTCCGGCCAGACCAGCATTCTCTCGATCAACACGAGCGGTGACGATTTGCAGCCGTCGGCAATCACCCTGAACCATTGCACCCTCGCCTATCCGGGCAATGGTGCGGTCGGAACACTGGTCAACGTCAACATTGCCGCCGACGATGTCACCTTCCCCGTTTCCCGCGGCGATGTGTTGACCGCCAACTACTGCCTGTTTGATGGCACCGGCGGAGTCGCGGACGGTCGCTGCGACCTGGCAGGCACGCTGAATGCACTCAAGGGTGGGTCCGTCACCGGCTTTGCCGGCTCCATGCCGGGCGACACGGCTTTCTACTCCGTTCCCACGAGTTGGAATCTGGACGCCAACGGCCGCATCAACGGCATTCACATCGCAAACAACTACGCCACCACGTCCGCGGAAACGCAGGATGTGGACGGCACGTCGCGGCCGCAGGGCGCGGCGCGTGACAGCGGCGCGAACGAAGTGACCTTCGCACCGGTTTCCGTGTCGGCACTCAGCATCGAGTAGTCCCACACCGGGACGCACTGTCCGTTTCAGGCATTCGGACCGTCGGTTGGTGCGATCGTGCACCAACCGACGGTTTTTCTTTTGGGATGGGGGAATTGCGGTCACGACTTTCGCTTAAAGGGTCGGCGCAGTTTCGAGTTTCTGGCGGTTGGGGATCTTTCCACAGACAACACCGCATAACTTGATTGATTTTGACGACAATGTTGCGCGTTTTGTTCTGGACCGCGCAAATTGGATCATTAGGTTTCGAGCCGAGTCGGTCACATCATGCAGCGTGCCCAGCAGATGAAAAGGTAGCAAGCAGGGGAATCCAGAATGACGCCATCATCCCAGAGAGTCCCGCCTGAAACCGTTGCCCCGCATCCGGTCGTCCGCCGAAAGGCGTTGGCCCGCGTTGCCACGACTCAATTATACTATCCAGATGGCCGGGGCGCGCTGGCGGCAACCACGGAACACATTGCCCGCGCCGGGGCCGAGGATTGCGACCTCGTCGTGTTTCCCGAATACCATTTGGGCGACATCCGGGTGCCGGGACCGGAAATGGATGCGATAGGCGCGGCGGCAGCAAGGCACCGCGTCAACGTGGTGGTAGGGGCTTGGGAGGTCTTTGAGGACGGGACCTTTGCCAACGCCGCGTATGTCGTGGATCGGGACGGGAAAATCGTGGGGTGTTACAACAAGGCCCACGCCGCAGTGGGGCGCGATCCGCATTCCTGGCCCCCGTTCGAGGACCAGCGCGAATGGTGGATGCAACCGGGGGACGGCTTTCCGGTTTTCAACCTCGATTTTGGCCGGATCGGGGTGATGACCTGTTACGACGGGTACTTTCCCGAGGTTCCCCACTGCCTTTCACTCAACGGCGCGGAGATCATCGTCTGGATCAACGGGCGCCACGGTTCCGTCGAGGACTACCTGGTGCGGTCGTACATGTTTACCGGGTTCGTCCACATGGTCACTGCCAACCAGAGCACGGGAGCCGGCGCGATGATCGGGAGTTACCCCGACCGGATTCTTCAGATTTCGCGCGAGGCGAACAAGGATTTCTTCTTCACCGCCGACTTGGATCTGGAGGATCTGCGCATGCGCCGCGCATGGGGGCGGATGTTCCACCAGCGGCGACCGGAGTTGTATGGCGCCCTGGTGCAGCGCCACCCCATCTGGGAGAATTACCCCGAACTGGACCAGCCCCCCACGGTGGCGGAACTGGAAGCCCGCAAGGCGGGGCGGCGTTTTGAGCCACCGGCAACCGGTGGCGCAGGTGCCGCGCCCCGGATGCGCAATGGGGAGACCGAATGACCCCCGCCGGCGCGATCCGTCCACCGCTGGTATCTTCGCGTCAGCATGCGGGCCGTCCATTCACCGCCACAGGCGCAGGGATCATGTTTTCATTTTTCGCAATTCCGTTCAACGCAATGAAGGAAACCCTCCCATGACCGTCCGCGAGCTGCCCCAATTCGATCCCAGGCGCGTTGCCGCGCTGCAGGACCTCGTCGAATCCGCCTACCGCTTCGAAACACCCGCCGAACTGCCTTTCGTGTTCTACAAGGCCGAAAGCGATGTGGACCCGGAGAAAACCAAGTTGGCGGACATGAAGTCGGTGGAGAACCAGCTCACCGCCTGGGGAAAATGGGACGAGAAGCTGAACAACTACATCGGGATGTGGCGGTTCTACGCGGAACAGGAGTACGCCTTTGCCACCCCCGCCCCCGTCCTGCCGCTCGAGTGTCCCCAGGAAACCATCCTGACGCCGTTCGGAGTTCCCTTTGACCGCCCGGACGCCGACTCGGTTTGCATCCATTTCGACGAACCGGTGATCCGTGACCTTTCCGATGGCATCAAGCGGTTGGAAGACACCCGCGACGGCTGGTTGAAGCGCGGACTGATGCCGGACCTGCTGGAGCGGATCGAGTTCCTCCTGGCGGAGACCGGGCGCCAGTGGCCCATTTCCCTCCCCGATTACCAGAGTCCGCTCGGGCTCGCATCCAAGCTCATGGACACGTCGGACTTCATGATGGCCGTACTCGAGCAGCCTGATGAGGTGCTCCGCCTGATGGATTTCATGGCCGACATCATGATCGAGGTCGTGCAGGAGATGGAGCGCATCGCGGGCGGCAGGGAACTGGTGCGCTCGCCGTACTTCCAGCCAAAGGGGGTTCGCGGGGCGATCTGGGATGACTACGTCTCCGTGATCAGTCCGGACAGTTACCGGGACCTCGCCCCGGGGCCGAATGACCGGGTACTGGGCTACATGGGAAAAGGCCATGTCCACACCTGCGGCCCGTGCATGGGCGAAATCGCCGAGGCCATCATGGCCAACAGGAACGCGCTGAGTTTCGACGTGATCTTTGCCACGCCCGAGCGTGTCCGCCGCACCGAGCACCTGCTGCAGCTCAAGGACCAGTGCCGCGGCCGGATCGTGCTGAACGTGGTGGGCATGCCCTTCGACCTGGAGAACTTCACCGTGGATTTCGTGAAGCGCATGAACGAGGACGGCGGGGTGATGTTCACATCGGTCGGCGGCTCGGACGCGCAGATCCGGCGCTGGCTGGATGTGGTCCGCAAAGCCGCAAATTGACCCACCGCAATCAACGGCAGACGAGGAGCTTCAGCGTGAACGAAACGATGCGTATTGCAATTGTCGGGTGTGGCGGCATGTCCACGGTGTACCTGGACATCCTGAAGAGCGAGCCGGACACGCGGGTGGTCGGGATGGCGGATATCACACCCGGCCAGGCGGCGAAGCGCGCGCAGGAATACGCCGTGCAGGACGCGGTGACCGGCGAGGATTTCCGGGAGGTGCTGGAGAAGTCCCGCCCCGACGTGGTGTTTGACCTCACCGTGCCATCCGCGCACGAGGCCGTGACGGTCGAAGCCCTGCGCCGCGGCTGTCATGTGCTGGGGGAGAAACCCCTGGCGGACGGCATGGAGCAGGCACGCAGGATGGTGAAGGCGGCGGGGGAGTCCGGGAAAATATACGCCGTCATGCAAAACCGCCGATACGACCGCAACCTCCAGCGCATGAAAGCTTTCCTCGAAACCGGGAGAATCGGCGCCGTGGACTCGGTGCATTGCGATTTTTTCGTCGCTCCGCGCTTCGGGGGCTTCCGCGCGGAAATGGATCACGTGCTTCTGCTGGACATGGCCGTGCACCACTTCGATGCCGCGCGCTGCGTGACGGGGGCCGACGCCGTTAGCGTCCAGTGCCACGAGTGGAATCCGCGCTCGTCCTGGTACAGGCACGGGGCGTCGGTATCGGCGTCCTTCCAGATGAGCGACGGCAGCGTGTACACCTACCGGGGCAGCTGGTGCGCGGACGGATTCCCCACGTCGTGGGAGTGTGACTGGCGCGTGATAGGCGCCGAGGGGACCGTGCGGTGGGACGGCGGAGCCGGCCTGTCGGCCCAGGTGTTCGACGGTCTGGAAGGATGCATGGGCAAGTATGCCGATGTGGCGATTCCGGACCGGGCATTCCCGGGCCGGGAAGGCGGACACCCCGCGTGCGTGAAGGATTTCCTGTGCTGTGTGCGCACCGGCCGGGTTCCCCAGACCGTCTGCACGGACAACATTCGCACCCTGGCCATGGTGTTTGCCGCCATCGAGAGCGCCGAGACGGGACGGAGTGTCACAGTCACCCCCTGAGGGGTTGCCGGTTCACAAAGCAGTTGCACGAAACGCCGTCACGCCCGACGGCTGAAACCATCACCTGACAAGAAGGAGCGGTCCCAAAGTGACTTCACCAAACCCCCAGCTCGACATCCGCATCGGAACACTGGTTCCCGGCAGCAGGGCACCGGGTTACATTCCCCAAATCCTGCAGCACGGCTTCGAGAGTTTCAGCCTGACATTCAACCCGGAGGATCACGCGCTGGATTTGGGCGCGCTGGCAGCCGAAATGAAAAAGGTCCTGGCCGGCTCAGGGGCCGTGATCAGTTCGCTCGGCGTGTTTGGCAACCCTCTCGGCGACCTGGAGAAGGACGCGCAGATCCGCGACATCTTCGAGCGGGCCATTGACCAGGCGCACCTGTTTGGCGCCGACGTGGTGACGGGATTTGCCGGTCGCGTGCGGGGCGCGTCCATTCCCGATTCCATCGCGCGGTTCAAGGAAGTTTTCGCGCCGCTTGCAAAGCGCGCGGAGGACAAGGGTGTGCGGATCGCCTTTGAGAACTGCTCCATGGGCGGCACATGGACGGCCGGTGACTGGAACATCGCCCACAGCCCGGACGCCTGGGAGCTGATGTTCGACGCCGTTCCCTCGCCGGTGCTCGGGCTGGAATGGGAACCGTGCCACCAGATGGTGCTGCTGATGGACCCGGTGCCCCAGCTGCGCAAGTGGGTGAAGAAGGTGTTCCACCTGCATGGAAAGGATGCCACGATCCGGCGGGACGTGATCCGCGAACACGGGATCCAGGGGCCGGTGCCGTGGTGCTTCCATCGCACCCCGGGTTTCGGGGACACCAATTGGAGCGACATCATCAGCGAGCTGCGCATGGGCGGTTTCCGCGGGGCCATCGACATCGAGGGATGGCACGACCCCGTGTATTTCGGGGAGCGGGAGATGACCGGCCAGGTGCATGCGCTGAATTACCTGAAGCGCTGCCGGGGCGGAGCGCACGTCCCAAATCCGGTCTAGGATCGTATGGGTTCAGCCGGCTTCGCCGGCGAGATTCAGGAACACCGCGGGCGCGAAGGCAGGAACAGGGCTCCAAACCCGAATTTCTCCTTCGCGCCCATTTCATTGTTGTCCCGGTGGTGCGGTGTGCCCGCC
>JADHEF010000224.1_pt1 | contig 67931 bp, 47 predicted proteins | sample 8952391 | NCBI WGS metagenome assembly JADHEF01 (sample SAMN16124439, study PRJNA663245) | bioreactor sludge metagenome | isolation source: sludge (nitrite) | place: India:Bengaluru | collected 2019-02-28 | reverse complement strand
CTCGTCGCCCCGCGTGAACCGGACCTCGTGTGGCAACTGCTTCAGCGGGTGCACACGCACCGCGGTTTCCTCGCCAGGAACACCCTGACCCTGGTCTGCCTCGGGGTCGGTTCCGCCCTGACCATCGATATGGGCGGGTTTGGCCCGTCCATGTTTTTCGTTTACCTGCTTCTGCTCATGGCGCAGTGGTGGTGGAACCTGGATCCCCAGATGCGTTTCACGGCCCTGGTGCGCCGGCGTGGCTGGGGCGAAAACTTGCTGACCGCCCCCGTGCCTCCGTCGGCCTATGCTTCCAGTTTCCTGCGTGTGTTCGTCGCCGCCACCCTGCAAGTCGTCGTCATCCATCTCGTCTTCTGGGTGGCGTGTCTCTGGGAAAACGACAGCTTCCATTCCGCGTTGCGCAATTGGCGGGAGTTCCGCGATTTCCTGCGCTTCCTGTTCTACACCCATGGCTGCGTGATCCTGGGCTGGTGGGCCATGTACTGGTGCAGCATCAGCGGTCCGCGGTTCCTGCTGATGCCCGGCGCTTACTTCCTCTACCTGATCCTGGCATTCTCGGGATTCGCCCCGAACCCAATCGCCAGGAGATCCTACATATTTCCCTTCCTGTGGGTATCCATGACGCTGGCCATGCTGGCCGGCCTGGCGGGGTTGATCCATTGCCGCTTGCATTACGCCACACGCCTCCGCCAAGCCCTTTTCCCATGATTCGCTCCGCGCTCATCACCGGTGTCACCGGCCAGGATGGCTGGTACCTTTCGCGCATGTTGATGGACGAAGGGGTCGCCGTGACGGGGTTGCTCCTGCCGAAAGAGGCGGAGCTTGGCCTGGGGGACAAACTGGCGGCGCTCGGCGTGCGGATGGTGGTGGGCGACCTGGCCGATGGTGATTCCCTGCGGCGGGCCGTGGCGGAATCGCAACCGGATGAGGTTTACAACCTGGCGGCGCAGAGCAGCGTGGCGGTCAGTTTCAGCGACCCGGCGGGGACGATGAACATTACGGGGACGGGTGTCATCCGCCTGCTGGAGGCCGTGCGGCTGGAAGCGCCGTCCGCGCACGTGTTCCAGGCGGCGAGCGCCGAGATCTTCGGCCAGGCAGAACAGTGTCCGCAGACCGAGGACACCCCGATCCGCCCCGTGAGCCCCTACGGGGTGGCCAAGGCGGCGGCGCTGTGGGCCGTGCGGGTGTGGCGCGAGGCCTACGGCATGCACGCGAACTGCGGGATCCTCTACAACCACGAGAGCCCCTTCCGCGCGCCCGGTTTCGTGACGCGCAAGATCACGATGGGAGCGGCGCGCATTGCCGAGGGCCTGCAGCGGCGACTGGCGCTGGGCAACCTGGACGCGCGGCGCGACTGGGGATCGGCGCGCGATTACGTGCGCGCGATGGCCATGATGTTGCGCCACGACGCACCGGGCGACTACATCGTGGCGACAGGCACGACCCACACGGTCCGGGATTTCTGCGACGCGGCTTTCCGCGCGGCCGGGCTGGACTGGCAGGACCATGTGGACATTGACCCGAAATTCTTCCGCCCGGCCGACCCGATGGTGCTGACGGGCGACGCGTCGCGGGCGAAAGAAGTGCTCGGCTGGCAGCCCGGGGTGCCTTTCGACGAGATGGTGCGCGAGATGGTGGAGCACGACCTGGACCTCGCGCGCAAAGAGGCCGGGAAAGCGGGCTAGGCAACAATCCGCTCCTGGGGGGAGCGGAATCCGGGCTTCCACGGAGAACCGCGAAGAAGTCGTTTTTACATCGCCCGCAGGGCCGGCCAGGCCAGTTCGATTCCCTGGCGGACGAGCAGCGACTGGAAGTCCTTGAGCATCGCCCCGTCCTCGCGAACGGCCCGCGGGGGGACACTTTTGCGCAGCGCATAGGCCGCCAGCAGTCCGGCCGCCTCGCCGATGTTCCATTCCACGGGGTGGAGCCGGTAGCATCCGTTTGTGATGTGGGTGGTGCCTATGTTCTTGCACGCCGGGATCAGGTTCTCCACCCGCTGCGGGATCAGCGCACCGAGGGGGATCTGGAAAGGCTGCGACGAAATGTCGAGGTAGTTGTCCCCGCCGGTTGTGGGGTGCAGGTCGATGCGGTACGAGCCGACGCCGACCGAATCGCCGAACATCTCGGCCGGAGCGCCGTCGCGGGCCTCCGTGCCCACGTGGTTCTCGGTCACCGTGAACAGGGCGCGGATGCGCCGGGCCTCGCGGATATACACCGCCTTGGCCAGGCCGTCGGGCGTGCCGGTGATGTCGCCGCGCAGGAAGAGGCCGGGATACCCGGTTCCGCCGTCCGGGCGCGGGGCCTCGGTGCGCATCCAGTGGAAGAAACTCAGCGACATCTGGCGGGCCTCCTCCAGGTAGCGCGCCGCGTCGGCCGGGCTCGCACCGATCAGGTTACCCTCCCAGTAGTCGTTCTGGGGCCAGTTGACGATGGTCACGTCATAGGGCACCGCACCGGGCGCGAAGCGCGCGCTGCTGACGATGCGCCGGTAGAGCCACATGCAGAAGGAACCGTCGTCGCTGAAGAGGCGGTCCACCGCCGGCTTGAGGAGCGGGCTTGTGCGCTCCCAGCGAAGCAGGGGGCCGACCCACGGAGGCGTCAGCGTCGGCACATAGTCGCGCCACCGCTCGTACTGGGCCGGTTTCTCCGATTCGCGAGGGCCGGCGGGGTCGTGGGACATGGCGAAGCACCACGTGATCCCCTGCACGTTGTCCGGCTGGGCCGGCCCGTCCACGGCGTGCGGCTCGCCGGTTTCGGCGCGGCTCTCGGCGCCGGTCACGAATTCCGTGCCCGTCATGGGAAGCAGGTCGCCCAGTTCCGTGGCGTCCAGGATGAACGGTGCGCGCAGGGTGCGCTCGGCGCCCGTGTGCAGGTGGCGCACGGTTATGGCGCGCACGCGGTCGCCTGCCGTCTCGGCGGACACGGGCACCGTGTTCAGCAGGATCTCCACGCGGCCCGCGGCGATTTCGGGGGCGAGCATCTGGTCGAGAACGGCGAGGCCCACCCTCGGTTCGTGGCAGATCAGGCTGACGCCGCCGTCCCCGGGGTTGAGGTTGGTGATCGCCCGCGCCTCGGCGGTCAGCGGGTAGTGGTCGTGATAGTACCGGCGCACCAGGTTGCGGTAGCGGCGGTAGCGGGCGGTGCACCCGGCCTGCTCGATCCACGGGTGCTCGTCGGGCGGCACGGCCTGGCTGGTCAGCTGCCCGCCGATCCAGTCGGTCTCCTCGGTCACGATCACGCGCAGGCCCATGCCGGCCGCCGCCATCGCGGCGGCGCATCCGCCCGTTCCGCCGCCGATCACCAGGATGTCGCAGTCGTTTGTCACCGGATGTTACCTCGCTCTCTGCCGTCCGTCGTTTCTGGCGGGTAAAACTGGAGGGGGGATTTGCCCGACGCAACCGGGTTTTGCGGATAACGGATTGGGCTTGATCCGGAGCGGCGAACTCCGGCCTGATTTCCGTGCGGCGGCGAGAACGGAATTGCGCCGCCGTGAATGAGAGGGATCGGCCATGACCCACGGGAAATTGGGAATCGGCGGCGGAGCCCGCCCTCCCCGCAGCATCCCGGCCCGGTCGGCCCGAATCCTTCTCCCGCTTCTGGCCCTGTTGGCCGCGCTGGCTTGCCAGCCCCTTCAGGCCGCGCCAGTGGCGGGGGAAGAATTCGAGCTGGCCCAGCCGGACGGTTCGCTGGTGCGCACGCGCATCTGGGGCGACGAATTCTACCAGGTGGTGGAATCGCTGGACGGCCACACGCTGGTCCGCGACCCGGTGACCCAGGTCATCTGCTACGCGAGGTTGTCGGACGACGGCATGAGCCTCGTCTCCACCGGACAGCGCCCGGACCGCGCGACCCGCGTCCCGGTGGGGCTGCCCCCCCACCTCCGCATCGCCCCGGAGGCGGCCAACAAGGAGGTGCAGTCCGCCCGCGCGCGGTTCCTGGCCGGCGAGAAGCTCGAGCAGTCCAGGATGCCCCGCGCAGTGCCGCGTGCGCCCGCATCCACCGGGAACGCGAAGGGCATCTGCCTGATCGTGGACTTCAGCGATTCCACGGGAACGATCGCGCGCGACGAGGTGGACCGCTACTGCAACCAGGTCGGCTACACGGGATACGGCAACAACGGTTCGGTGCGCGATTACTTCCGCGATGTGTCGGGCGGGAGGCTCGACTACACGAACTATGTGCCCCCGGTTTATTACCGTGCCCTGCAGCCCAAGAACTACTACGACAACCCCTCCGAGGCCGCGGGCCCCAAGGCGCGGGAACTGGTGCTGGAGGCGCTGGCGTGGCTCGACGCGCAGGGCTTCGATTTCAGCCAGTACGACTCGAACAACGACGGCATCGTGGATGGCGTGAACTGTTTCTACGCCGGCACCTGCGCCAGCGGCTGGTCCAAGGGGCTGTGGCCCCACGCGTGGTCGGCGTATTATTCCGCCGACGGCAAGTACACGAGCAACTACCAGATCTCGTACATGGGCTCGGCCCTGCGGATACGCACCTTCTGTCACGAGAACGGCCACATGCTCTGCGGCTGGCCCGACCTGTACGACTACGGCTACCAATCCAACGGCATCGGCAACTATTGCCTGATGGGATACGGCGGATCGGACACGAACCCGGTGGAGCCGTGCCCCTATATGAAGATCACATCCAACTGGGCCAGCGTGGTGACCCTGGACCAGCCGCGTCACCAATTGCAGGCGCCCCGGGCCGGAAACTTGATCTACCGTTACCCCAAACCCGGCGCCCCCAACGAGTATTACGCCGTGAACAACCTGCAGAAGACCGCGCGCGGCTCCGCTTTTCCCGACGCGGGCCTGGCGGTTTGGCACGTGGATACCTATGGCAGCAACGACAACGAGCAGATGACCAGCACGTCCCACTACCGGGTGACCCTCGTGCAGGCCGACGGAAGGTGGGACCTGGAGAGGAAGAGCAATTACGGCGACAGCAGCGACCTTTTCGACGCGGCCTCGACCGCGACCGTATCCGATTCCACCATCCCCAACACGAAGTGGTGGTCCACGGCGCCCTCGGGTTTCAAAATCCGGAAGGTGAGCGCCTCGCAGACCACGATGACATTCACCTTTGGCGATCCGCCCCCGCCCCATGTCGTGCAGGTGACCAGCGCGCACGCCAACGGCTGGTTCGCCGTCGGCGAGGCGGTGTCTGTGGCTGTGGAGTTCGACACCAGCGTCACGGTGACGGGATCCCCGCGCCTGGTGCTGAACGCGCGCGGTGGGGGAGCGCCCGCGGCATACGCCGGCGGGAGCGGCTCGACCGTGCTCACATTCAACTTCATCGCGGCTTCCGGCGACGCGACGGCGGATCTCGACTGCGTGTCGGCCGCGGCCCTGGAACTGAACGGGGGCACGATCACGGATTCGCTCGACGCGGCCACGGCGGCCGACCTGGCCCTGCCGCTGCCGGGCGCGGCCGGGTCTCTTTCGGCGAACAGGGCGATCGGGATCGACACGGGCGCCCCCGCCGCGACGGCATCCGTCACCGACGCCACCCGCGCGGGTGCGACTACACTGGGTGTCAATTTCTCGGCGACCGACACGGGGCCCGCCGGCATCGCGCGCGTTCGCCTTTGGGCGAAGGCGCCCGGCGCGGGCGCACAGGCAGACACCGGAATCGAGGTCGCGGCGGCCGGCGGGACGCTGGTGTATCCATCGGCAGCCACGGACGGCGCGTACGGGTTTGCCGTGCAGGCCTTCGACCGGGCGGGAAATTCGAGCGGCGCACCGTCCGCGCCGGCGCTCACCGTCCTTCTCAACACCGCCGCCAACAGCACCTTCGCCCAAACCTACGCGGGGGGCGGGGCGCCGATGGTGTTCCCGATGACCGACGACCAGGATGTGACCCTGACCCTGACGGGCGGCACCGCGGGCGGCAGCGTCACGGTGTCGCGCACCACCCCGCGCGGCGCCGTTCCGGCGCAACTGCGCCTTCCCGGCCGCCTGGTGGACGAGCGGCTGGACATCACGGCGTCGGGTCTCGGTTCGTTCACCGCGCGCCTGGAATGGGCCTTTGACCCCGCGGGCGCCGCCGGTCTCGGCGCATTGCCCATCGACCGCGCGTTCCGTGTTTCCGGCGGGGTCGTGACCCAGGATCTGCCCGCCTCGCGAAACGCCAGCGTGGCCACCGTGGACGGCATCACCGGGTTCTCGTCCTGGCTCATCGGAAACGGCAGCGCCGTCCCGGTGGAGGTGTCGGCGTTCGGCGTGGAGTAAACGGAACGGTGAACAATCCGTCCACGACGGGCACCAAGGCCTCCCCCGCCAGCGCCATTCTTTCGTCTTCATTGACTTTGCAGTCGTCCCGTCCAGCGATGGACCCCGCGATCATTCCCCCGGGGAGGTGCAGTATGCGGAGTCGGATGCAGCAAGTGCTCGTGGTGACCGGAGCGGTGGCCTGGTGCGCTCTTTCCCCGGCCCAGGAAAGCCCGAAGTGGTGGGAGAAACCGTCGAAAACCGAGGTGAAGAGCGCCGCGCCCCCGGTGGCCGACCACCCGGATTTCAAGTGGAAGGGCGACATGCCGCCGCGCGCGTTTCGCGTGGATCTCGACGGCGACGGCAAGCCCGAGATCATCCGCCTCGTCCTGACCGGAAAGGCCGACGAGGGCGAGTTCTTCCACCTGAAGGTGCTGGGCCCGGACATGAAACCGCTGTGGACCGGCCCCAAGGAGATGGACAGCGGCAACAAGCTGGTTTTCGGCAACTGGGATTTCGGCAGCAGCCTGCCCGAGGTGGTGGGGGATTACGACGGCGACGGCGCGGTGGAACTGCTGGCGCCCGCGCCGGTGAGCGATGTGTCGCCCGTGGGCTGGCGGCTGCTGCGCTGGAAGGACGGCGGGTTCGTCCCCGTGCGCATGGAACCCCTCAAGGAATATCCGGAAAACTCGGGCAACTTCCCCTGGTCGGTGACCGAGGAGATGTCCGGCACCTGGATCAGCCATTTCCTTTCCATCGGACCCGACGGATGCGTCGCGCGCCTGACCAACTTCGACGGCACGGCCGGGGTGAAGGCCGGGGTGGCCCTCATGGAAGCCACGCCGAAGGGGTTCCGCCTGAAGCGGTGGATCGAGAAACTGGCAGTGCCCGGGCCCGCGGGCGGCGAGGGACAGGAAGCAGGACGGGTCGGCGAGAAGGCGCAGGACGGCGCCCCCGGCGCGGCGAGGCAGGAAAAATCCGGGTCCGGCGGGGAACTCGCCAAGTATCTGTGCCAGATCGGCGACGAGGACCTGCGCAGCTCCCGCGGCGAGCGCCTGACCAAGGTATCCGAGATCCTGGCCCAGGACCGGGCGAATTACCACCGTTACAAGATCCGCCACCGCCGCGACCTGGACGACGAAACCTTCTTCGCGTCGGCCCGGAACCGCGAACTGTTCCAGCAGGTTTCCATCGAATGCCCGCAGAAACTGGCCGACGGGATCATCAGGGGCGGCGCGATCGTGGAGGTGACGGTCTATCCCAACCGGATCGTGGTCGGAATCTCGGGAGACTGACCCTCCCCGTCTCCCCGCACTCGACCCGCATCATCCCGCGATCGGCCCCGCCGTCGCCCCCCGGGTTTTCCCGACGCGGCCGGGAACCCGCCGTCAGCGGCTGAGCAGTCGTCCCAGCGATTCCACCACGGCTTCCGCCGGTATTCCCCGCTGGCACAGTCCCGGGTCGTGGAACCTGCATTCCCGCACGAAGGTCCCGGCGCATGGCTGGCTGAAATCCTGCAGGGATTCGAACCGCGCGCCGCTGAAGACCGGTGAGTTCCGGCGCGAATCGCTCGGGCCGAAGAGCGCCACCGTCGGGATTCCCAGCGCCGCCGCCAGGTGCATCGGGCCCGTGTCCGCGCCGACCATCGCGCCCGCGTGGGCGCGCAGAAGCGCCACGTACTCGCGCAGGGTCGTGTTTGGCGCCACCACCGGGTCGGAGTTGTGTTCCCGCATCGCCCCGGCCAGCGCCAGCGCGTGGTCGCGTTCCCCGGGCCCGTAGAACACCAGCGGGCGCAGTCCAAGTTCACCCTGCGCGCGCCGAGCCACGGTCACCCACTTGGGCGTTTCCCACAACTTCGTCTTCCACCCCGCGAACGGATCGAGCACCACGAAACCGCGCCCGCTGACGCCCTCGGCCGCCGCCCAGGCGGCGATGTGGGCGTCGTCCGACTCCGTCGTGTGCAGCACCGCGCGCGCTTCACCCGTTGCGGCGCCCAGCGGCGCCGCGAGTTCCAGGTTCATCCGGATCACCTGCTGCTCGCGGCAGGCCACGCGCTCGGTCATGAAAACCCGATTGATCTCGCGGCTTGCCGCGCCCGCAAACCCGATCCGCCTCCGCGCCCCGCTCAGCCACGCCACCAGCCCGCTCTTGGTCAGTCCCTGGAAATCCACCGCCACATCCCACCGTCTGCCTTCGGCGCGAAGCAGCGCCATCAGCTCGCGCCGGGGCGGCGATTTCGGCCCCCAGGGGCGGCGCGGCAGCACCATCACCTCGTCCAGTTGCGGGTGACCCTGGAGCAGGTTGGCCGGGCCGGGATGCACGGCCCACGCGATGTGCGCCCCGGGGTGCGCGGACCGAAGGGCCGCCAGCGCGGGCAGCGTGTGAACCACGTCGCCCACGGCGCTCAGTTTGACGATCAGGATGCGCATGGCCGCGCGCGCCGGTTCCGCGTCACGCGGACGCGTCCGGCCCGTAGCGCTCCAGCACGGTCGCGATGATCGTCTTCGACGAGTTTTCCTTCGGCGGACCCGCGATGTAAACCTCGATGCCCAGTTCCATCGCGATGGCGCGCTCGGGCACGGTCTCCTTGGTGTAGTCGGTCCCCTTGGCGTGCACGTCCGGCCGCAGCGCGCGCAGCAGGTGGTCCACGGTCGGCTCGTCGAAGATCAGCAGGTAGTCCACGAACCGGATCGCGTCCAGGATCTCCAGGCGGTGCTGCTCGTTGTAAATCGGGCGCGTCGGCCCCTTGAGGCCCCGCTCGCTGAAGTCGCTGTTCACGGCCACAAACAGCGCGTCGCCATAGCCGCGCGCATCCTCCAGGTACGACACGTGCCCGCCGTGGATCACGTCAAAGCACCCGTTCGCAAACACCACGCGCTTGCCCTGCGCCCGCAGTTCCTCGCGGATCCGCTTCGCCGTCTCCAGGTCCACCAGTTTCCGGATCATGCCCTCTCCGTCCGTTGGATTCAAAGCGTTCCCGATAACCGCCCCCGTTCCGCGGGGCAACAGGAAAGGTGCGACCCGCGTGCGCGCGCCATCATCCGCCCGCCTTCATTCCGGCGGCCAGCGCCCGGTGGTAACGCTCCAGGGCGGTGCGGTAAGCCGCCAGCGTGCCCTCCACCATGCGGTCGTGGGTGAAACCCTTCAGGACCGTCTCGCGGCCGGCCGCGGCAAACGCCAGGCGGAGCATCGGGTTGCCCAGGGCCGTCCTGATGGCGTCCGCCAGGGCGGCGGGATCGCGCGGGGGCGCCAGGAGGCCGTTCCGGCCATGCTCCACGATCTCGGGCACGCCTCCCGTCCGCGTTGCGACCACGGGCACGCCCGCGCTCATCGCGTCCAGGATCGACGTGCAAAGACCCTCCAGATGCGACGAGAGCACGAACAGGTCCGCGGCCCGGAAAAGCGGCCGCAGGTCGTCGAGGTATCCCGCAAAAGTCACCCGGTCCTCCAGGCCCGATTGAGCGGCCAGCGCCTTCAGTTCAGTCTCGAGTTCTCCGGAGCCGGCGATCACGAGGCGGAATTCCGGAATCTCGCGCCGCAGTTCCGCAGCCGCCCGCAGCAGCGTTGCCTGGTCCTTGTGATCGGTGAGCGCCGCCACGTTGATCAGCAAAGGCACTCCCGGCGCGGCGCCCCACAGGGCGGCGGCCGCCTCGTCGCGCGGTCCCGGGCGCGGCTCGTACCTTCCGGGATCGATGCCGCTGTGCGCGACGGCCACGCGCGCCGGCGCGATGCCGGCATCCACCAGCACGCCCTTCACCGCCTGCGAAATGGCGATGTAGAAGACCGACGGCGCGAAGTATTTCATGCGCGAGAACCGGTTGCCCCCCACCGGGAAATCCACGCGGCGCGACACGATCACCGGCACCGGCAGTTTGCGCCCGGCCAGCCAGGCCAGCGAGTGCGCGTGGGAGGTGTGCGCGTGGATCAGGTGCGCGCTCTCCCGTTCCGCCAGGTTGGCCAGTCGCGCCGCGGCGAAGATGTCGAACTCGCCGAAGTGGTGCAGGGGAGCGGCCATGCCCGCCGCCTCCCGGTCACGGAAAAGCGCGGACTTCGGAGGGCAAGCCACGATGCAACGGTGGCCGCGCGCCGAGAGGCCGTCGGCGAGGTACTTCACCTGCTGCTCGCCGCCGCGCCAGCCGGTCTCCGTGCTGACGTGCAGGATGGTGTATCCGCCCGGAGTCAACCGGCGGACTCCCGGGCCAGCAGGTCCAGGGCCGCGTCCGCCACCCGCTCCGGCGTGATCGCCGTCATGCAGCGGTGGTCGATCGGGCACTCGCGCAGCAGGCACGGGGCGCACGGCGGGGACTCGCGCACCACCACGGCCGCGGGGCTCCAGGGGAAGGTCACGTTCCAGTCGGTCGGCCCGAAGAGGGCCACCGTCGGCGTGCCGGTTGCGGCCGCCACGTGCATCGCGCCCGAATCGTTGGTGACAAGCACGGCGGCGCGCCGCAGCAGCGCGGTGAGGCCGGGCAGGTCCAGCTGTTCACCCGCCCGCACCAGCGGGGTGGGCAGGAGGTGGCGTTCCAGTTCCGCGGCAAGGTCGGATTCGAAGCGGCTCGCGGTGGAAACGAGGGTTCCCCCGGTCCGTTCCGCGATCATCCGTCCCGCGGTCGCCAGCCGCTCCAGGGGCCACCGTTTGGCGCCGCCGTAGGCGGCGCCCGGGTTCAGCGCGATCACCGGCCCGGTGATCGCGGCAAGCGCCTCCGCCGCCCGCGCATCGGCCTGTGTATCCCGCGCGAGCGTGAGCGGCGTGTCCGTCCCGGGGTAATACGGGAACCCGTCCAGGCCGAGCGCCTCCACGGTCGCACGGATCACCTCGAGGTAATAGTGCACCATGTGGCGCGGCGGTGTTCCCGCGCCCGTGAGACGCGACCGGCGCGAGATCGGTTCCGGGGCGCCCGTGCGCCACTCCGCCCGGTTGAAGCGGACCGGGTGGGTGAGCAGGGGCCCGCGCAGCGCGCGCGCAAAACCGACGCGCCGGGGCACGCCGAGGCGCCATGCGAACCATGCGCTGCCCGCGGAGTTCGTCAGCAGCGCGACGGCGTCGTAGGCCGCCGCGCGCAGTTCGTCCCGCAGCGCGGGGTCGGCGCGCCGCTCGTCGGCCTCGATCACGGCGTCCAGCGACGGGTGTCCCCGTAATATGCCCGCCGCGGCCCGGCGGCCGAGGCCGTGGATGGTCGCCTCCGGAACGGCCCGGCGCAGCCAGTCCAGCGCGGGCGTCGCCATCACCGCGTCCCCCACCCAGTTCGGGAGTTTGACGAGGATCCTCAAGGTGTCCCTTCCGGGCCGTCCCCGCGTTCCTGTCGCTCCCACAGCTTGGCGTATTTCAGGAAGACGCTGAAAGCGGAAAGCATGCAGATGATCAGTCCCGCGCGCCCGTCCAGGAAGCCAAGGCGCAACACGTACTGCTTGAGGAACCGCCAGCCCGGCCGGAGCACGAGCTGCACAACCCCGACGCGCCGGGTGGTGCGCCCCCGGTCGCCCGCCGCCCACGTCGTGTACTGGTCGAACTTGCGCATGTACTGCGCGAAACTGTCGAACGTGTAGTGCAGCATGCGGTTGCGCGCGACCCGCACCGGCCCGTCCAGCACGACGTCGGCATGCACCTCGCGGTCCATGTAGCGCCCCCGGTCGCGCGGGAACACCCGCAGCACGCTGTCGTCCTGCCAGCCGCAGTGGCGGATCGGTTTGCCCATGAAGTGGTTCGCGCGGAAGATCCGCATTCCCGCGTCGGCGCCCGGCGAATCGATGAACGCGCGGATCTCGTCGCGCAGCGCGGCGGGGATGCGCTCGTCCGCGTCCAGGATCATCACCCACTCGTGGGACGACTGGGGGATGGCCCAGTTCTTCTGCGTGGCCGAGTTCACGTACTCATGCTCCAGCACGCGCGCGCCCAGTTCCCGCGCGATCGCGGGCGTGGCATCCTTGCTGAACGAATCCACCACCATCACCTCGTCCGCCCACGACGCGCTGGCATACGCCTCGCGGATGTTCCGCTCCTCGTTGAACGTGGGGATGATGATGGTGAGTTTCGCGGTCATGTGCGCCTCCCGCCGGGACGGGCAGGCGGCGGGCCAAAACGAAGCCCCGCCGGCGGGGCGGGGCTTCCTGTTTTCTCGGTGGGCAATTTCCCTTACTCGAACAGGTTCTTCCTGCGGCGCAGGAATGCCGGCGTTTCGAGGTCATCCTCCGGCGTGGGGTCGCCGTTTGAAGGGGCCACGGGTGAGGCCGGTGTGTCCGTTTCGGACTTGCGGTCATCGCTGGCGCCGCCCAGCCCGCTGAAGGCCGAGCGGAGCGGGTTGTCCGGGCGGCTGAAGTCCAGCACGTCCGCATCGCGCCTCGGTTCGGCCGGGCTTTCCTCCGGGCGCCCGAAGGCCAAACCGGCCGCGGGTGTCGGGTCGGCGGGCGCCGATTCCGCCTTGGGCGCGGGCGCCGCCTCCAGCTTGCGCGTCGGGGCATCGCCCGCCTTGGATAGCAGCGACGGGGACGCCGCCTTGCGGTCGGGCGCCGAGGTGAACATGCTCTCCAGCTTGTCCTTGAGGCTCGGGCCGGTGCGCAGCTCTTCCGATCCCATGATGCGGTCGGTGCCGCGCAGGTGCTTGTCCTCGAAGCCGGTGGCGATGATCGTCACGCGGATCTCGTCCTTCAGGCGCTCGTCGATCACGGCGCCGAAGATGATGTTCGCGTCGGGGGCGGCCGCCTCGTAAACCATGCTGGTGGCCTCGTTGATTTCGAACAGCGTCATGTCGGGGCCGCCCGTCACGCAGATCAGCACGCCGCGCGCGCCGTCGATGACGATCTTGTCGAGCAGCGGGCTGGAGCACGCCTTCTTCACCGCCTCGGTGGCGCGGTTCTCGCCCTTGCCCGTGCCGACGCCCATCACGGCGCCGCCCGTCTCGTTCATGATCGTCCGCACGTCGGCGAAGTCCACGTTGATCAGGCCGGGTTCGTTGATCAGGTCGCTGATGCTCTGCACGCCCATGCGCAGGACGTTGTTGGCCACCGTGAACGCCTCGCGCAGGGTCGCCTTGGCGCCCACCACCTCGAGCAGCCGGTCGTTGGTGACGATGATGCAGGTGTCCACGAACTCGCGCAGGCGGTCGAGGCCCTCGTTGGCCTTGTTCATGCGCTGCGGACCCTCGAACTTGAACGGGCGCGTGACCACGGCCACCGTCAGGATGCCGAGGCTCTTGGCGATTTCGGCCACCACGGGGGCCGCGCCGGTGCCGGTGCCGCCGCCCAGGCCCGCGGTGATGAACACCATGTCGGCGCTCTTCAGGGCCTCGGTGATCTCGTCGCGCGCCTCCAGCGCCGCCTTGGCGCCCACCAGGGGATCCGCACCCGCGCCGCGTCCGCTGGTCATCTCGCGGCCGATCTGGATCTTGGTGGGGACCTTGCTGCGCGCCAGCGCCTGCGCGTCCGTGTTGACCACGTAGTAGTCCACGTTGCGCAGGCCGGCTTCGATCATGCTGTCCACGGCGTTGGTCCCGCCACCGCCAACACCGACCACCTTGATTTTTGCGCCGAGTGCGTAGTCCGGCTCAAACTGGATTTTGTCCTGCATCTGCTGTCACCTCGTCATCTGTGGGCGTAACCTTGCAGCCTGTTTCCCGCGGGGAGCATGTGTGGGTTCGGTGCGTGGTAGAAATCGGCTCGATTCTTCCTTAAAGACTCGAAACCGAATCAAGGACAATCGCGGGCCAAACGGCATTCGGAACCGCACTTAATCGCCCTGCCGGGGTACGAGCCCCAAGCGGCTCCCCGGGGCGAAATCCGACCATGTATTCCACTCCAGCCGGAGCTGCGCCTTGTACTTGGCTCCCTCGCTCACCGAGGCCGTCCAGTAAAGCGGTCCGTCCACCCAGATGCACCGGCCCCGGAACGCCACGGCCAGGTGGAGGTTCACGATGAAAAAGAGCGTGATGACCTCGGCGACCACCGCCCCCCGCCGCCCTTCCAGGCGGCCGTCCAGCAGGCTGAAAGCCGCGGCAAAACCCAGGGCGAAAACGGGCAGCAGGTCCGTGAAACCCCGCATCCCGAACGAAACCCCCAGCCACCACATCGGCCAGTTTCCATAGATGGCCGCGAGGGCGGGGACCGTCAGCAGCAGCAGGCCGGCAGCCAGCCCCTTTCGCCGGGTCAGCACGAACAGTCCCGCCGCGGAAACGAGGTAAAACGGCGCCCAGAAGAACAGGCCGTGCTGGCGGGCGAACAGCACATGCAGGAAATGTTCGGGGAACCAATCCGCCCGGTAACCGACCGGGTTGGCCAGCCAGGTGCCGTAGAGCGAGCGCCACGCCAGGACCTGCGGAAGAAACCCCGCAGCGGCTGCGAGGAGCGCCAGGGCCGTCTGGCCCGCACGGCGAAGGGCGGCCCGCCGGTCCCGGGCCCGCCCAAGGGCGGACAAAGCGGCCAGCAGCGGTTCCGCAAGGGGCAACGCCAGCACCACATTGGTGGAACGCACGCAGACGGCGAACCCTGCCGCGAATCCGGCGGCCGTGGCCCAGGCGGCGGCCCGGTGCTCCGACTCCCGCCATCGCGTCCAGCAGTATAGTGCCAGCGTCACGAAAAACGCGCTGGTGAGATGCGACATTCCCGGGGCCCACAGCAGGTAGAAAAGCGGCGGGCCGCACAGCACGGTCGCCCATGTCGCGGCCGCGGGCCAGTCGCCGGTCCACCGCCGGACCAGCGCCCGCGTCAGCGCGATTGCCGCCACGCCCCACGAGATGTTCGCCACGCAGAACAGCAGCGGCCACAGCGCCGCGCCGGGAGCCGCGGGCCGGTCGCCCGTCACCCGGGCGCGCGCCAGGTCCGCGCCCCGCACCACCGCCAGCAGGGGGGCCGCCGCCAGGCCGCAGCCCGCGTTATAGATGTTCGCGGGGTTCGCGGGGTTCGTCGCCAGCAGTTCCCGGAAGGGGCGTGCGGTGAAATCGGGCTGCCCGGAAACGATGAAGGCGTAGTCGTTTGCGAAGTTCAAGTCGCCGTCGAACACCAGGCTCCGCGCGAAAACGAAGTACCCGTTCTCGTCGTAACCACGCAATCCGGGCACCGGGCCCGACACCGGCGCGTAGGTCAGCGACGCGGCGGTTTGCATCACCGCGAGCAGCCACAAGCCCAGCAGGCCGGCGCCAAACCACGGAACCCGGGCCGGCCATCCGCGCACCGGCGGGGGAGCGGTCTCGGCGCCTTGGTTCATGAGCCCGAATACGACGCGGGCGCGCCGCCACAAGCAAGGGGCCTGTGACGGGAATCGATGCGCGAAATCCCGGGATCGCATCTTCCCGGTTGAACCCGCGCCCCCGGATCGGCCACATGGCACCTCTGGACATAAACCGGAGGCCGAGCCGACCATGATCCGCCAACCCGCCACATCCATCACCACCCGCATCCTGACGGCGGCGCTTCTGCTGTTCGCCGCCTCCTTCCCGATTCCCGCATTAGCCCAAACCACGGAGGTTCAGAGCATGACCGTGAAGCCCGTCGACTGGCGCCACACCATCGCGGCATCCCAGTTCAGCCCCGCCGAACCCGGCACCTGGGTCTCGCCGGTCGTGCGACCGCCCGTTGCCTTCGATGAACTGATTTACTCGTGGAACCTGCGCCTGCCCCGCGGCCAGGGGTTCCGCCTTCACCTGCGCGCCTCGTTTCCCGATGGCGTCGAGTCCCCGTGGCTCTATGCCGGTTACTGGGGCGAAGTCCGCGACCCGGTCACCAGCCGTTCCAAGCCCCGCTTCGAGCGCGGCGAGGTGGACATGGACTGGCTCAAGCTCAAGACCGGGGCATCGTCGTTCCAGTTCCAGGTGACCTCGGCCAGCACGGTGCCGCTCACCGTGCTCCCTTCGCTGTCGGTCGTGGCGACGGACAACAAGCCCGGTGCGCCCGGCGCGTCCGCATCCACCACCACCCGGGTGGTAGCGCGAAAGTCCGTCCCCATCCTCGATCTTCCCTTCCGCCGCCAGGTGGACTCCACCGGCACCATCACGCCAAACCGCTGCCAGTCGGCTGCGCTGGCCACCGCCCTCGAGTATTTCGGGCGCCCGGTGCCGCTGGAACAGATCGTCGCCCACACGTTCGATCCCGAGTACAACTACCCCGGCCTGTGGCCCCGTGTCATCGGCGCGGCCAACGAGTTCGGTTTCGACGGCACGATCGACCGCTTCCGCGACTGGGATTCGGTGCGCGCCGCCCTCGCGCAGAACAAGGTCATCCTCTGTTCCATCCGCATGAAGAAGGGTGAGTGCAAGGTGCCGCCCTACGAGAGCATGGGCAACCACATCGTCGCGCTCAACGGCGTCACGGACGACGGCCGCGTCGTCGTCACCGATTCCTTCCTGGCCAAGAGCGGGCGCGGCTACCGCTGCCAGTGGCTGGCGGAGGATTTCGAGAAGATCTGGATGCAGACCAAGCAGGGCGTGGCGATGGTGATCCTTCCCCCGGACGGGGCCGTGGTCCGCACCATCCCCGAACTCCCGCCCTTCCCCGCCGATCGCGCACCCATCACCGGCGACGACCATTAGCGCGGCGAGCCCCGATCCGCCACGAAGGCGCTTGCAAAACGCGCATTCCTTCCGACGCTGACGCGCATCATCCCTTGCCAACCCTGGAGGTCCCACCCATGCCGCTGAACAAACGACTTGCCGGCATCCTGCTCCACCCGACATCGCTGCCCGGCCGGTTCGGCATCGGTGACCTGGGACCCGAGGCTTACCGGTTCCTCGATTGGATGCGCGACGCGGGCCTGGCGTATTGGCAGGTGCTGCCGCTGGGCCCCACCAGCTACGGCGACTCGCCTTACCAGTGCTTCTCCGCCCTCGCCGGAAACCCGCTCCTGGTCAGCCCCGAATTCCTCGTGCGGGACGGCCTGCTTTCGGCCACCGACATCGAGCCGCCCGCGTTCCCCGCCGCATCGGTGGATTACGGATGGGTGATCCAGTGGAAGGGCACCCTGTTGCGCCGCGCCCACGACAGTTTCCTCGCCGGGGCGGCCCCCTCCCTCCAGGCGCGCTTCGATGCCTTTGCCGCCCGCCCGGACGTGGGTGCATGGCTGGAGGACTTCGCGCTCTTCATGGCCCTCAAGGACGCCCACGACGGCCAGCCGTGGAACACCTGGGAGAGCGACCTGCGGGTGTTCAAGAAGACCGCCATTGACACGGCCCGCCGCGATCTCGCCCCCGGCATCGCCTTCCACCGCTTCGCCCAGTTCCTTTTCTTCGACCAGTGGGACGCCATCCGCGCCGCCTGCCGCGAGCGCGGCATCGAGATCATCGGCGACGCCCCCATCTATGTCGCCTACGACAGCGCCGACGCGTGGGCCAACCAGAAGGGCATCCAACTCGACAAGAATGGCACCCCCCTGAACGTTGCCGGGGTCCCGCCGGACTATTTCAGCGCGACCGGCCAGTTGTGGGGCAACCCCCTCTACGACTGGGGCCGCATGGAGAAGGATGGCTACTCCTGGTGGATCGGCCGCATGCGCAGCCTGCTCGCCCTGGTGGACATCGTCCGCCTCGACCACTTCCGCGGCTTCATGGGCTACTGGAGCGTCCCTTTCGGTTCGCCCACGGCCGAGCATGGCAAATGGATCAAGGGCCCCGGCGCCGGTTTCTTCGAGGTGGTCCGGCGCGAACTCGGCGCCCTGCCCATCATCGCCGAAGACCTGGGCGAGATCACGACCGACGTGGACGAGGTGCGCGCCCGCCTCAACCTGCCCGGAATGAAAGTCATGCAGTTCGCCTGGGGCGTGGCCCCGGGCGAGGCCCTCGTCCCGGACCCGAACAACCCCTTCCTGCCGCACCGCCACGAGAAGAACGCCGTGGTTTACAGCGGAACCCATGACAACGACACCTCCATGGGATGGTGGCGCAACTCCTCGCAGCCGCGCGAGCGCATCTGCCTGCAGCTGTACATGGCCACCGACGGCAACCTGGCGGCCTGGGACCTGATCCGCGCCAGTTTCATGAGCGTCGCCAACACGGCCATCGTCCCCGCCCAGGATTTCCTCTGCCTCGACAGCGAGGCGCGCATGAACTTCCCGGGCCGGGCCGAGGGAAACTGGTGCTGGCGTCTCTCCGACGGGCAGCTTACGGGCGCCCTCGCCGAGAAAATCCGGTTCCACACGGTCCTTTACGAGCGTTGCGCCACGCCCCCCCCGGGCGCCGTTCCGGCGCCGCCAAAGATCGCGCCTTACGAATGAGGCGCTTCCGCAAAGAGTGATGCCGGAAGGGGAGGACCGCAGTTCCGCCCCTTCCGGCTTTCCTTTTTCAGGCGTCGTCGCCGCAGGCCTCGGGCTGGTAGATCACCGAGATCACGGTGCCTTCCATCCGCCCTCCGGGGGCGGTCCAGGTGATGCGCTGGCCCTGTCGGCTGCCCAGCAGGGCCACCCCGACCGGAGAAAGGACCGAGACGCTCTGCTCCGCCCTGCCTGGCGCGGAAACGCCGGGATAGGACAGATGCAGAAGCGTTTCCTGCTCGGTTGCCTGCCCGTGCCAGCGAATTCGGACCACCGAATTCATGGTCACGCGGTCGGCTGGAATCGCCTTGGATTCCACCGATTCGCACCTGCTCAGGTGCCGGTGGAGTTCGCGGGCGGCAGGAATGGGAGACCCGAATGCCTGCCCGTATGTCGCGACGCTCTGCTCGATGCGGTGACGGTCCGTTTCCGTCACCATGGGGTGTGTGTGATTCCTCGCCACGGGTGGTTCCTCCTTTCGCAGTCCTTGGACTGGAGACCCGGATGGGTGGGTGGGACACGGGACGGGTTCGCGTGGCGAAACAGTTCCTGCCGGTAAACGCGCCTGTCGCGTGTTCTGGTTGGGAGGCGGGAAGAAAAAAGGCGCCCGCCGGGGCCGATTGGGTGGATTCAGGAACGCATGAAAATGGAACGGTGAAAAAACCGGACCGCAATCATGCGCTCAACCAAGGAAGATGAGCGCGTCACTCGTGGCATAACCCCATAGCGAAGCCTCCGCCTCGCGCTCAATGGCTCGCGACGCAAATCCGCAATAGATATGGGAGTGCCGGGTCATGGTAAAAATCCGCTCGTTCCCACTTACCCCGTGGCCTCGAAAACAATCGGTTTCCAGGTCCGATTCCACCCATTGCCCTTGACAGCACGGCCTTCCCGCATGGGAAAACCTTCCGTAACCACGCAGAAGTAGTGGGAAGGCATCCAGAAGCGTTTTCCCGGCCCATTGCCCCGTCTGGGGCTGGCCGGATTCGAGTTGCCGGGGGTGGCTTTCGCGGCGGAATTCGCGCGGAGCGCCCGGGGAACCGCACGACTTCCTGCCGCGAAAGCCACATGCGGCCTCTCCCGTTCGATCCCCGTCTAATCCACTTCGAAACCACTTACCCGGATCGGCACCAGTGCCAGATCGATGTTGATGTTGTCCAGCCATGCCCCCATCGCCGCCGTCACGCTGGTCGGGCTGCTGAACTCCCGGTAGCCCACCTGAAACGCGCCCGATGTGGGGCCGCCCGCCGGGAGCGTGCCCCGGTACACGTCGTTTCCGTTGATCTGCGCCAGCAGCAGGTTGCGCGACACGCAGTACGAGAGCCGGAAGGTGGCCCAAACGCCCGCCGCCGGTACAGACGCGATGCCCACCTGCGCCAGCGTCTTGGCAGTTCCCAGGGCCAGCGTCCGTGTGGACTGCTGATTGTTGTTGTTGGCCATCTGAAAGAGGAATTGCTGCGAGTGCACGGCCTGACCGTCGGTGAGGGTGGCGTTGGCGTTGGATTCATACACCAGCCAGTAACCCGTCTCGTATCCGGCGTTGCCCGGTGAAGCGCTGAAGAAGTTGCTGCCCTTCTGCCCGCAGATGCCCACGCCGATGGCCTGTCCCGTGTCGCTGGAGGGCGGGATATACATCTCGCCCGTCACATTGTACCCGTCCGTGGCGGCTCCCAGCGTGATATCCCCGATAAAGGCCTGCACGCCGCCGCCCGAGGTGTCCACGCAACGCAGCACATTGCCGCCGCTGGGCGACGCTGCCCGGCCCGACGCCATGGACCCGATCACCGGTGACTGGAAGGTCTGGTAAAGTGCCGCGGGGGTGGAACTGAAGTTGAAGGTCGCGGGCAGCGACAGGGCCGTGCCGTTCGCCCCTCCCGGTGTCGGCGGCTGCAGCGAGAAATCCGCCTCGTTCACGTTCGTGTCCTGCCCGTCAGGATAGCGGCCGTGGGACAGCGTCTTGCCGGAGGGGTTTGTGCCGTTGCCCGTGTCGCCCATCCACCCCTGGCCCTCCCCGGTCACACCCCGCGTGCTGCTTCGCACCAGGTCGCCCAGTCCGCCCATGGCGCGGTAAACCACCGAGTCGTAAACGGCGCCGTTGACGGTGTCCACGAGTTGCATGGCGCTTGGTGCCGTGTTGGGAATGTTGTCCGCCGCCCCCCAACCCGCCGGCACGAAGTTCACGTTGGTGACGCCGGTGTCGCCCACCACGAACAGACCGCCCGCGGGAATGGTCTGACCGCCCAGGGCAACCGACGAAAGCACCGCGCCGTTGGCCGAGTTGTAGAACCGCAACGCCAGGTTCGCCGGAAACGCCCCCGCCGGTCCCCGGATCTCCACGAACTCCTGCGAATCGCCGCGGAAGTTGAACTCGTTGACGACATACTGCACGCCGCCCGGCGTGCGTGGCTCATAACTGAGCTCGTCGAACGTGATCGTGCCCGTCGCCGAGCCGCCCGTGCCGCGCTCCACCAGGAAACCGAAGAACGCCAGGTCGCGGGCGCCGGCGCCCGCCGTGTCCAGCACGCCGTTGCCCGTCACGCTGCCCGCGCCGCCGGTCACCCCCGGCTCCGTCGTGGTCAGCGCGTTCACGTTTCCGCCCGCCGTGCTGGTCAGGTCCCATGTCAGCAGGTTCCACCCGGCCGTGCCCAGCGGGAACGCCGGCGAGGCCTCCAGCTGCTTGTTCCGGTCCATCACCACCAGGCGCACCGTGTTGTTCGCGTAGCCCGATCCGCCCACATGCACATAGGCGTTCAGGGCGTTGGCGATGCCGAATTTCGCGTCCGCAGCGTTGGTGTCGTTCACCGCCGTGTTCACGTTGCTGTTCAGGATTTCGTGGCGGAACATCAATTTTCCGGGGGTCGCGCTGAAACTGAAGTTGAGTCGCATCGCGTTGGACGTGTTCGGCGGCGCGCCCGCCCCGGCGGGCGATGCCACGATCAGCCGGGTGGTGGATCCGCCGTTCACCGCCACGTTGTCCGGCGAGGGGCGGTTGGCGTCGTCCGCGTTGGAGAAACCGTCCCAGCGCGAGTTCAGACCCTCGAACTTGTCGAAAACATAGCGTTTCGCGCCGCCCGCGGGCGAGAGAACCTCCTCCGCCAGTTGGTACACATGCGGGTAGGTGCGCTGATAGTTCGTGCCGGTGGCCGTGGCCAGGGATATTGGGTCGCGCGAGGTTCCCTCCATCAGCCAGCTCAGCGACCAGTACCCCACGCCCTTCAACCGCCGCCCCGCGTAGGCGCTGCTGCCCGGGAACGACAGCGTGGAGCGCATCTTCACCTCGAGCGAATCCTCGTTGTCCCAGGTTGCGGTCACGTCGTTGGTGCCGTTGTTGAAGGTGTACCAGGCGCACTCGTCGCCCGTCACGTAGTTGTTGGCGAACGGCCCCCCGTTGGAAGTGCGCAGCGTCGTGTCGTACAGGCCGTCGGTGAAGCCCATGGACGACACGGTTTTCGTGGTCTGGGTCTGCCCGTATGCGGTCAGGCCCGTCCACTGGCGGCCATAGACCGAGAGCGTGTAAACCATCTTCTCCGGCGGGATCCCGGCGGCGAACCAGCCGCCCAGCGCGGTGATGTTGTTGTTGTGATCCGTGATGGCATGGGCCGTCGAGCCGGTCGCGTAGTCGTAACCGCTCTGGAGCACATAGTTGCAGTTTGTGGCGAGGTTCGCGGCATTCCACTGGGAACTGCTGTAGCTCGCGTTCACATAAACCGTGATTTCCTTGTCGGCAGGCAGTTGCGCCCGCAGGTCGGTCAGCAGGGTGGCGAACCCGTCGCGGATGTTGGTGCCCCAAAAGAACTCCAGGTCGAAATTCACACCCGCGCAGTAACTGTCGCCCGTCACCGCGTTGACGATGTTGGTGATCAGCGCGTTGCGGTTGGTCGCGTTCGTGGTGACCGACTCGATGACGCCGCCCGGGGCGTCGTCGAAACTCGTCACCACCAGCACCACCTTCACGCCGGCTTTCTGGGCCGCCCCGCCCGCCTTCAGGCTGGCGTCACGGTTGGTGAACGTGCTGGCCAGGTTGGTGAACCCGCCCGAGGCGTTGATGCCCGTCTGCACGCAGCCGATGTGAGTCACTGCGTTCCACCGGACGCCCTCGAGCATGGTGTAGGACTGCAGGTAACCAAACACCACGCGGCCGTCGGCAATGGCGGGCTTTCCCGCCGCGCGGGCATCCACGGAAACGAGGATGCCCAAGGCGAGCACCAACAGGGCAGGAAAAGCGGACTGAAAAGGTTTCATCGGGGCGTGAAGTTCCTCATTTGTTGGATTGATGTCACAAAGTGCGGCGACTCCCGACCCAATCCCGCAGGTTCCGCGCCGATTGCAACCGTGGAGTCTGGCTTGCCCCCGGATTCTATAGATAGTGACATGTCGTGTAACTTCCGGCAGTCAGTATTCCATCCAAGTATTCGGATGGTTTCATACTTCCTTGGAGCAACCCTCGATCGAACACCGTGCGCACACACAAACAATTGTGATCAATTGGCTTAAGTGGCAAAGTGGCGAAGAAAAACAAACGATAGTACAGAAATATAACCAATTTGCCCGCAGTTGGGGTTTGTGAAAAATGACACAAAGTTCTTTGTTGTCATGTTTTGGTTGACAAACCACCTTTTTCTTGGGAAAATGGACACGCTGAATATCAGCCATTTCAACACAAGGAGAAGGTCCATGAAGAAATCTGTAGTAGCACGCTTGTTCGCCGCCGGCATTGTTGCCGTGATGTGTCTGGGGTCCGCGGCTTTCGGAGCTTCGGATTATCTGCTGACCATTGATGGCGTTCCCGGTGAATCCCAGGATGTATGCCACCCGGGAGCCATCGAAATCCAAGGGTACAGTTTCGACCTCACGGGGCCTCGGCGCACCGCTTTTGTTGGCGGCGGGGGAACTGGGAAGGTTAGCTTGAGCGATATCAGTTTCACGAAGCGCATGGACAAGTCGTCACCCAATTTGATGCAGGCCTGCGCAACCGGGAAACACTTCCCCTCGGCCAAACTCTTTGTACGCAAACAGGGCACGGAGCAACAGGACTTTCTCCAGATCACGCTGACGGACGTTATGGTGTCCTCCTATTCGCAGACGGGCAGCCAGGGTGACATCCCGACCGAGAGTGTCTCGCTGAATTTCACCAAGATTGAGTTCTCGTTCATATTCCCAAACCCAGCCGGTGGAGCCCCCGAGGTGGTCAAGTTCAGTTGGGACATCAAGACGAACACTCGGTAATCGTCGGGATTGGAGCAGGCTGACCCGCCGGTGGCATTGTGCCGAATTCCCGCCAACCCTAACCGCCGGGCGGAAGAGGCGCCCCCCGGGGCGCCCGCGAGTTCCGCGCGCCGTTTTGCTTGACCCTTGCGTGTTTGGCGGTCTGTTGGATTCGCAGGCAACCCACACGGGTTGCCGAAGGCAGATTTCGCTGTCGGGCCGGTTGCCGCCACCGTGGCACGGGTCCGCGCACCAAGGACCGACGATGACGCAACTGAACCCGCGCAAGGAAACCGCCCCGGCGCCGTTCCACCCGGCCAGCGCGCCCGATTTTCTCCCCGCCGCCCAGTTGCGCGCCGTCCAGGCCGAGCGCCTCCGCGCGATGGCGACCCGCGCCTACGAGCGCGTTCCGTACTATCGCGAGAAGATGGACGCGCTCGGCGTGAAACCCGCCGATATCCGCACGGCCGACGATGTCCGCCGCCTGCCGTTCACCGACAAGACGGCGCTGCGCGACAACTACCCCTTCGGCCTTTTCGCCGCCCCCATGAGCGAGGTGGTCCGGGTCCATGCGTCCAGCGGCACCACGGGAAAGCCGATCGTTGTCGCCTACACGCGGGAGGATGTGGATGTCTGGTCCAGCGTGATGGTGCGCTGCTTCGCAGCCTGCGGCGTGCACAAGGGCGACATCGTCCAGAACGCATACGGCTACGGCCTTTTCACCGGCGGCCTGGGGGCGCACTACGGCGCCGAGGCCCTCGGCGCCACGGTCATCCCCATCTCGGGCGGCAACTCCGAGCGCCAGATCATGATCCTGCGCGACTTCGGCGTCTCCGTGATCTGCTGCACTCCCAGTTACTTCCTGCACCTGTGCGAGAAGGCCGTGGAGATGGGCACCGACCTGCGCGACCTTCCCCTGCGCGCCGGGGTTTTCGGCGCCGAGCCGTGGACCGGCGAGATGCGCACGCGCATCCAGGAGCTGAGCGGCATCCGCGCCTTCGACATCTACGGCCTCAGCGAGATCGTCGGTCCCGGCGTGGGCATCGAGTGCGGGGAGCAGGACGGCCTCCACATCTTCGAGGACCACTTCCTCGTGGAGATCGTGGACCCGGAGACCGGCGAGCCGCGGCCCGACGGCCGGGAGGGCGAACTGGTCCTGACCACGCTGAGCAAGCAGGCCATGCCCATGATCCGCTACCGCACGCACGACATCACCCACATCAAGGCCGAGCCCTGCCCGTGCGGCCGCACCATCCGCCGCATCCAGCGCATCTCCCGCCGCAGCGACGACATGATGATCATCCGGGGCGTCAACGTGTTCCCCTCGCAGATCGAGAGCGCCCTGCTGGCGGTGGAGGGCACCATGCCCCACTACCAGATCGTGCTCCAGCGCGAGCAGGGGCTGGACCAGATCGAGGTCCAGGTGGAGGTGACGCCCGAAGCGTTCAGCGACACCGTCAGCGCGCTCGAGGCCCTGCAGGGCCGGCTGTCCCACGCCATCGAGAGCACGCTCGGCCTGCGCGCCAAAGTCCGCCTCGTCGAGCCGCGCACCATCCAGCGCAGCGAAGGCAAGGCAAAGCGTGTCATAGACCGCCGAAACCAGGAACCGGGGAGGTAACCCGACACCATGAAGATCCACCAGCTTTCCATTTTCCTCGAGAACAAACCCGGCGGCCTGAGCAAGCCGTGCCGCCTTCTGGCCGAGGCCGGCATCAACATCCACACCCTGTCGCTGGCCGACACCAAGCAGTTCGGAATCCTGCGGCTCATCGTGCGCGACTGGCAGAAGGCCAAGTCGGTGCTGGAGTCCGGCGGCTCGGTCGTCAACGTGGCCGAGGTGCTCGCCATCGAGGTCGAGGACAAGCCCGGCGGCATGGCCCTCGTGCTCGAGGGCATCGAGCAGGCCGGCCTCAACATCGAGTACATGTACGCGTTCACGATCCGCCGCGGCGACCGAGCGATCCTCGTCTTCCGCTTCGACAATGCGGACGCGGCCATCGCGGCGCTGCAGAAGTCGGGGGTCAACGTCATCGCCAGCGTGGACCTGTACGACCTGGTGGAAAAGGGCTGAAGCGGGCCGCCCGTCAGCCCCTCCCCCCGAAACCGGCATCCCCACCGCAGTCCCAATCGGCATCGCCACGCGGCGTTTTGCCGTTCGTATTGCTTGCATGGGGCGAAAAGGCGGGTTGCGATACCGGCACCGAACCTCACTGGAGTCTAACCCCGCCATGCAACATTCCCGTTTCCTCCCCGCATTGGTGGTTGTCTCATTGGCAACCGCCGCTTTCGCCGCAAGACCCGGCGCGCCCATTCCCGTGGAAACCACGCGGATTGCCGGGTCCGCCCAGGTCTGGCATGATGCCCGCTCGATCGGCCTCGAAGGCGTCGGCTTTGCCGACACGGCGACCTCGTACTCGCGCCTGCCCGCGCGCGCAAAGGGCAGTGTGCCCGGACCGGTCTGGGGCCTGGCCCAAAACACCGCCGGGCTCGCGGTGCGCTTCGTCACGGACTCCACCACGATCTCGGCTTACTGGGATGGATACCGGGAGTTCTTCATGAACCACATGGCGCCCACCGGCAGCGCGGGACTCGACCTGTATGCGCGGCAGGGATCGGAGTGGGTTTACCGCGGAACCGGCAAACCGCAGGACAAGTTCACCTCGGCCGTGCTGGCCCGCAACCTGGGACCGAAACCCACCGAGTACCTGTTGTTCCTTCCCCTGTACCACAACGTCACGGAACTGCGCCTCGGCCTGGATGCCACCGCCACGCTGTCCGCGGCGCCGGCGCGCAAGAAGAAGCCGGTCGTGTTCTACGGCACGAGCATCACCCAGGGGGGGTGCGCGTCGCGCGCGGGAATGTGCCATGTGGCGCTGCTCGGCCGCTGGCTCGACCGCGAGATGATCAACCTCGGCTTCTCCGGATCGGGCAAGGGCGAGCCGGAGATGGCCGAACTGGTGTCCGAGATCGACGCGGGCGCCTTCGTGCTCGAACCGCTTCCCAACATGACGCTCGAGCAGGTCAGGGAGCGGATCGAGCCGTGGGTGCGCCGCATCCGCGAGCGCCACCCGTCGGCCCCCATCCTGCTGGTGGAGAACCCGCTCTACGCGCGCGACCGCCCGCAGAACGCGGCCCTTCGCACGGCATTCGGGAACCTCCGGCGCGCGGGCGTGAAAAAGCTCCACCTGCTGCGGGCTGACACGCAGCTTGCGGGAAAGGAAAATGGCACGGTGGACGGCATCCATCCCACCGACCTCGGTTTCCTGCGCATGGCGGAGGCCTACCTGCCGGTGATGAGGGAGATGCTCGCCGGGGCGCAATGACGGTGTCCAAAAGGAAACGCGCCGGGCGGCGTGCCCGGCGCGCTGTGGAACCACCACACTTGTCCCGGTCGGCGCTTACGGCTTGCGAAGGCTGATTTTCCCCCCGGCGTCGAACACGCTGTAGTAGGGTCCGTGCACCCTGCCCTCCAGGCGCAGCAGCGCCAGCAGGGCGTAGCCCGCGTCGCGGATGTTGACCATTGCGCGGCTCGCGTTCGGGTCGAAGACGCCGTCGTCATAGCCGAGGAAGGCCCCGTGGCAGGCCGGGTCCTCGGGCTTGTCGATCTGCAGCGTCAGCAGGTTCTTCCCGGCGCGGTGGGCTGCGTCGTGGTACTCCTGCTTGCCGGTCAGTTTGTGCAGGTCGAGCCACAGGATGGGCGCGGTGGCGCTGGCCACGGCCACGGCGGGGTTGCCGATGCTGCCGTCGGGCTGCTGCTCGCTCATCAGCCATTTCGCGTGGGCCTCGGCCCGCTCCAGGTAGATACTGTCGCCGTAGTAGGCATACGCATCCAGCAGCGCGATCGACGCGAAATCGTCGTTGAACTGGTGCATGCGCTTGTAGCCCTTGCGGTGCTGGTCGGAGTCCATGTCGTCCAGGCACTCGCCGGTTTCCCGGTTGATGGCGGTCTTGAACCTGCCGGTTTCGTCGAGGAACCGCTCGCAGGTCGTGTCCGCGATGAACCTCAGCCCGCGCTCCAGGTGGCGGGTGTCACCGGTGATCCGGGCGTAGTCGTAGAAGAAGCCCGCGCTGCCGCCGTGGAAGTTGCCCATGGTGTAGTCCACGTCGAAGCCCACTTCCTCGAACATCTCGAAGCGGAAGTCCCACGCCGGCCAGCCGCGCAGCATCGCCACGTCCACGAACCAGTCGGCGAAGATCCGGGCGCGGTACTTCAGGTCGGCGTTGCGCGTCTCGTCGAATAGCCACAGAAGGGCCCACGCGCCGGTCAGCGCGTCGCGCGGGTAGCAGAAGCGCGAGTGGGGCGTGGCTTCCTTCAGCGCGCCGAAGGTGCGCGGATCGCGCTGGTCCAGCACCTGGAGGGTTTTCAGGCTCTGGCCGCCCAGCTTGGCGGCCTCCAGGTAACGCGCGTCGCCGGTCCGGCGGTATGCCAGCAGCATCCCGAACACGCATACCCCGGTCGTCCAGTTGTGGGTCAGGTGCTTGTGGTCGGTGCCGATGCGGTAGTAACCGAGGAAACGGCCCGTGTTGGCGTCGTTGCCCGGGTCGTTCACCTGGTTTCGGACCATCCACTCGGCGCACCGCAGCGCCGCCTCGTAGTAGGCATTGGAACTCATCGGGACTTGCTCTCCTTGTTCGCTTCGTGGGCGCCGCATTCCGCCGCGCCGGTTATTGTGCTCCATGATTTGCCGCGTCCGGGATTGCGCGGCCCCGGCCTAATTCCCGGGGGCGACGCCGGTAACGCCGAAGACCATCAGCGCCGGTCCCTGGTTCGTTGAGACAAAATCGATCTCCCGGATGCGTTTCTTCGGGGCCGGGTTCTCCCACAGGTAGGCGTGCAGGGCGAACGGGCGTTCGCCCTTGGGTGCGCTCTCCCAGATCTTCCCGGCCATCACGCTGCCCCGCTGCTCGTCCACCACGAAAACATTCTGGCCGATCTTCCACGGCACCGTGGCGCTGGTGCCGTCGGCATAACGCACGACGGTGTTGGCGATCGGGGACGAGGGGGGGCCGTCGGTGGACGCCGCGACGGCGAAGGAGATCGCGGCGGCCTCGGCATCCACGGGAAGCGTGACCTTCGCCGGCCACGCCCTGTCCGCCGGGTTGAATCGTCCGCCCAGCAGCACGGCTTTTGGCGAGGCGCCTTCACCGGCCACCCGCACCGTGAAGCGTCCCATCCGGGTCGTGCCCGTGGGCAGCGCCTTCAGGGGGGCCGCGTTGTTGTACCCCAGCCACTTCGCCGTTTCCGGGGCGCCCAGGTCCAGGTTGGCCGCCGGACCCAGGTCCGCCGTCCATCCCGGCGCGCCCGACCGCGGCAGCGCGCGCTGGCGCCACAGGCGCGCGAATTCCGCGACATAGTCAAACGGCACCTGCGACGGCTCGCGGTATCCGCCCACCCAGGCCGATTCCGCGGCGAGCAGGTACGCGGCTAACTGCAGCTGGTTGGCTAGGAACGACTCCTCGTTGTTGTTGAACCCGGCCCAGGTGGTCTGCATGACGCCCAGGGCCTCGCCGCGGCCCTTGGCCCGCCCGCCCTTCTCGCGCTCCATGGCGGTCGCCTTGGTGAACCGCGTGATGTTGGCCGGTTTGTCCCACGGACAGGCAACGGCGTCGAATCCCTCCTTCACCCACAGGGCGATGCTCTTGTAGTTCGACACGGGAAACGGCGTGTAATGCCAGTCGGCGACGATGACATCCTTGGGGAGCCTCGCCCGGCGCGCTTTGGACTCGGTCGTGTTCTCGGCAAAAGCCGCGCTGGATGCCTCCGTCTTGGACAGGTACTGGTCGCTCCACAGCATCGTGCGGAGGCCCCTTTCGGTCAGGAACTTGTGCCAGTACTCCACGTCGCGGTTCAGCAGTTCCGTCATCCCCACCTTCCGGTTGTGCTCGCTCTCGGGGAAGCCGTACATGGAAACCTCGTCATGTCCGATGTGGAACACGCGCGGGCGGAAGAAACGGATGGCCTCCTCGTACACGTCGCCGACGATGCGGAACACCTCGGGGTTTGCCGGATCGTAGGAGTTGGGGTTGTCCGGGTTGTCGGCCAGCCGGTTGTAAACGCCGTCGTTGAAAAGCCAGTTCGAGTGGCCGAAGGAGTTGATGAGCGGCGTGACCTCGATGCCCTGGCGCGCGGCCTCGTCCAGCACCGCCCGGGCGTCGGCCTGCTCCATGCCGCGCTGCGGATTCCACAGCTCGGGGTGCGAATTCCAGCGCAGGTACTCGCACTGGTAAACAAGCTGGTTGATCTTCAGCGGCCCCAGGATGTCGCGCATCATGCGCACCTGGAAGTCCCGCGAGTTGAGCCCCGTGAACATGTGGATTCCGCGGTAGGGGAGGGAGGGCCAGTCTTCGATGGAGCACGCCCGCAGGAACACGCGGCCGTCGCGCTCGCGGAAGAGCTGGCGAAGGGTGCGCGCCGCGTTCAGCAGGCCGGCCGATGTCTCCGCGTCCAGGCGGACCCCGTTGCCGGCCACGCGGACGCGGTAGCCCTCCTCGGGCATCTTCGCGCCAAGCGCCAGGCGGATCGTGTTCTTGTCCGTGGCCTCCGCCGCCGGAACCGCCTTCAGCGCAACGCCGAACTCGGTCCGGGCAAACGCCGCCAACTCGTCCGCCGCGGCGGAAACGCCCGGCTGGTCGTCGAAGGCGAGGGTGGTGCCCCCGGTGACTGCGAAGTCGTTCTCCCTGTTGTCCCACTTCGCCTTCTTGGGCGTGGGGATGACCCGGTCCGCCGGTGCGTCGGCCGCAAGGACGTCCCCGCCTTGCGTGGCCGGACCGGCAGTTGCCGCGGGGGCGACGCTGGCCGGTTTGGGGGCGGGGGGAAACTGGAAAGTGGCCGAGTACGAGATGGGGCGCCCCGCCTCGACCCTGTTCTCAAGCGTTCCCAGCCAGTAGATCGGCAGGTCGTTCGCATACTGGTTGCGCCGGTAATCCACCAGCGTCATGGGCAGGTCGCCGGTGGTGGTGATCCGGACCGGGCCGCCCCGCGCATCCAGGGTCAGGTCGCTGAAGCCGGTGATGATCTTGGACTCGCCCAGCTTCTCGCTTTTCGGCACGGCGGGCAGCTGTCCTTTGGCGGCCGCACCCTTCACGGTGCCGCTCCAGTTCACGCCGGCGATCCACCCGCCATAGGGCGCCATGAGCTTGTGTTCGATCAGACCCCCGGGGGCCGTTGTCAGCTTCGCATCCACGGACACCTTCAGCGTGCGGCCGCGAAGGAGTTCGATGCGCATCTGCCCCTCAAATCCCCCCACCTTGGGACGCATGGGAAGGGTGGCGGTCGCCTCGCCTGCCGGGCCGCGGAGAAGTTTGACTTTCGACACCAGGCCGTAATCGGCGTTCGTGTCATACCAGACGCCGTTCCAGCCTTCTTTGACGGCGTAGAATTGGGCGCCCGCACTGAAGGGAACCTTGTCCACATCCACCACCATGACGGATCTCCCGCCGACGGTGACGCGTATCCCTTCGCAATCGAGAACGATCGGTTTCGGGGCGGGTTTGGCTGGGGCGGCAAGGATGCACGCGGGAAGCAGGGCGGCAAACAAGAGGCTGAGGCTCCAAGTGCGATTCATATCGGGTCGAACCCCCGGGGTTTGTATTGGATTTGTTAGAAAATTTAGTATCGGAATAACGATCTGCAAGAAGAACCGGATACCCGACTGTTTTTGTGCTCCCGTCGGGGGGGGAGAGGTAGTTCTTGCAAGGGTGAGGCGAAAATTCGGATTGACGCGCCGTCTTCCTGCCCCAAAACCGAATCCATCGCATTACTTCAAAGGGAAAATTTTGGCGCGCAAACCTCACATCTGGCTTCTTGCCGTTTTGCTCGCGGTTTTGGGACAGTCCGCCCGCGCTGAACGAACGGTGATTCGCTATCTCACCTACGAGACCTCCTACCAGCAGGTGGCATTGCTCCGCAAGATCATCGCGGCCTTCGAGGAGCGCAACCCCGGCATCCGGGTGCAACTGGAGGCCACGGCGGACGCCACCCGCATTTTCCTGACGGACGCGGCGGCGGGAACGCCGCCGGATGTCATGTACACGGGCACGGAGTTCCTGGCCCAACTCGTGGAAAAACGCATCGTCCAACCGCTGGACGAGCGGGTCACCTCCGACGGCGTCGACCTAGGCATCTACTACCCGCAGACCGTCAAGGCCCTGGAGTTCAACGACAAACTCTACGCCATCCCGATCCACTTTTCCACCGACTGCCTGTTCTACAACAAGCGCCTCTTCGACAAGGCCGGCGTGCCGTATCCCGACGAATCGTGGACCTGGCAGACTTACGCCGATGCGGCCACCACGCTGGGCGAGCGCCTCAACGGCAAGGGGCGCAAGGAGGTCTTTGGGTGCCTGATGCCGGACCCGCTGCTGACGATGGCCACCTACGGCGCAAGGATCTTCAACGAGGACGGCACGCGCTGCACGGCCAATTCCCCCGAGGCCCTCAAGGCCTTCGAGTTCTGCCTCTCCCTGCTGGGCAAACAGGCCCCCAGCCACGCGCAGGCCATGGACACGAACGACATGCAGCTGTTTCTGAACCAGAAGCTGGCCATGTACATCGGCCGCACCTGGCAGCTGCCCCGCTTCCTGGAAACGATGAAGGACATACCGTGGGACGTGGCGCCGGTGCCCAAGGGCAGCGTCCGCGCCTGCATCTTCGCCGTCGGAGGCAACTGCGTGGCCCGCGGCTCGCGCCACCTGGATGCGGCCTGGGCTTTCACGAAGTTCTTCTCGTCCATCGAGGGGCAGAAACTGATGGGCGCCCAGAAAAACTGTGTGCCGGCCATCGTTTCCCTGGCCACGGACAAGACCCGCTTCCTCGGGTCTCCCCCCGACAGCATGCATGTGTTCCTGGACGCCGTGCAGTACGCGGCGCGCCCCATACCCGACCTGGCCTGGCAGAGCGAGTTCGCCTACCGCATCTGGTTCCCCAGCCTGGAGATGGCCAAGGTCAACAAGATGACGCCGCTGGCGGCGCTCCAAAGCATCCAGGACCGCGGCAATGACCTGGTGGCGCAGTACGCCGAGGAAGCCAAGGCCCGTGCGGAGGTGCCCACGGATGCCGACAGCACCTCGTTCCTCATCAATATCATGGGCGCGCTGGTCCTTGCCGGCGTGGTGGCGCTCGCCTTCATCGCCCGGGCAAACCGCCGCTACTGGGAGGGCTACGCGTTCGTCGGCCTGTGGCTGGCCGGCTTTGTCTTCTTCTCCCTCGGCCCGGTCCTGGCGTCGCTCTACCTCAGTTTCTGCAAATACGACCTGCTCACGCCGCCGCGGTGGGTGGGCCTGAACAACCTGGCCGAACTCTTCACGGACCCGATCTTTGGCCGGTCGCTCGCCAACACGCTGTACTACTGCGTGTTCACCGTGCCGCTGGGTCTCATCGGCTCGCTGGGACTGGCAATGCTTCTCAACAACAAGCTGCGCGGCATCTACACCTTCCGCGTCATCTATTACCTGCCGGCCCTGACATCCGGCGTGGCGATCAGCCTGCTGTGGCGCTGGATTTTCAATCCCGAGCTCGGCCTCTTCAACTCGTTCCTCGGTTTCTTCGGGGTCAAGGGGCCGGACTGGCTGACCAGCACGACCTGGGCGATGCCCGCAATCATCATCATGAGCGTGTGGGGTTCGCTGGGCGGACCGATGCTCATCTACCTCGCCGGCCTCCAGGGCATCCCCAACCAGCTCTACGAGGCCGCGGACATCGACGGGGCCAGCCGCTGGCAGAAGTTCCGCAATGTCACGATTCCCATGCTCAGCCCGTCCATCTTCTTCAACCTCATCATGGCGATCATCGGGTCCTTCCAGGTCTTCACCACGGTTTTCGTCATGACCAGCAACACGGCCACCAGCATGGAGCCCGGCGGCCCCGCAAACTCCACCATGGTGTATGTGCTCTACCTCTACCAGACGGGCTTCCGGTACCTCTACATGGGCAAGGCCTGCGCGATGGCGTGGATCCTCTTCCTCATCATCCTCGGCCTGACCATGCTCAATTCGTACCTCTCCAAGAAGTGGGTGAACTATGACCAGGCCTGACGCCATCGCCCTCGCGGCGCCGACCGGTTCCATCCGGGCCTCGCGCCTCGCGGGCAACATCATGCTCTACATCCTGCTGTTTCTCGGGGCCGCCGCGTTCATCATGCCATTCCTGTGGATGCTGCGCACGGCGCTGATGGAGAGCGCCCAGGTGCAGAAGGTGCCCCTCATCTGGCTGCCCGACCCGATCCGCTGGGGCAATTTCGGCGAGGCGCTCAGCTTCATGAACTTCCCCGTCCTGCTGCGAAACACCCTCATCATCAGCGGCACCGCCATCGTCGGCCAGGTCATCAGCTGCTCGGTCGTCGCGTTCGGTTTCGCCCGCCTCCGGTTCCCGGGCCGCGAGGCGCTGTTCATGCTCCTGCTCAGCACGATGATGCTCCCGGCCATGGTCACCGAGATTCCCCGGTTCATCCTGTTCCGCCACCTGGGATGGATCGACACGATCCTGCCGCTGGTCGTGCCGGCGTTCTTCGGCGGGCCCTTCTTCATCTTCCTGCTGCGCCAGTTCTTCCGCACCGTCCCCGTCACGCTCGACGAGGCGGCCCGCATCGACGGCTGCAGTTCCCTGCGCATCTTCGTCCAGATCATGCTGCCGCTGTCCAAGCCGGTGCTGGCCACGGTTGTCATCTTCAACTATATCTGGACCTGGAACGACTTCTGGGGGCCGCTCGTTTACCTGCGCTCGTCGGACAACAAGACGCTGTCGCTGGGCCTGCAGGTTTTCCAGGGCGTGTACCAGACCGATTACCACTACCTGATGGCCGCCAGCCTGGTGGTGCTCCTGCCCATCCTCATCATCTACGTCCTGTGCCAGCGCTACTTTGTGCAGGGCATCGTGATGTCGGGGTTGAAGGGGTAACGCGCGAAAAGGCGCCACGAAAGAACACGAAAACCCACGAAAAGGGTTCGGTGCCACAACGGCGTGGTCCGTCGGGTGGCGCGCCCGGCGGTCGCGCCCTACCTGGTGGTCTCCCGCGGGAATGCATTCCGGGGCCGGCCCGGTCTCGTCAACCCTTCCCGCGCAGGGATCCCATGTGCCGGGCGTACGCGGCCGACAGCACCGCGCCCAGCAGCATGATCTGCGCGGAGTAGTAAATCCACAGGAGCAGCAGCACCAGCGATCCCGCCGCCCCGTACACCGACACCAGCGAGGTGCGGGCCAGGTACACGCCGATCAGGTACTTGCCCACGCCGAACAGGCCGGCGCTGATCAGCGCGCCCGCCCACACGTCGCCCCAGCCCACGCGCCGCGCCGGCAGCACCTTGAAAACCACGGCGAACAGCACGAACACGATGCCGAACGAGACCGCCGGGTAGGCGCGCGCAAGCGCGGCATCCAGCACCGGGCTGGCCTGCCCCAGGTGCTGCCGCAGCCCCTGGAGCACCGTCGTGGCCACCATCGAGCCCAGCAGCGCCGCGCCCGTCAGCAGCACCATGCCGAACGACGCGAGCCGGTCCAGCAGGGCCAGCTTCAGCACATGGGCGTCGCGCCGGTCCACACCCCAGATGTCGTTCATCGCGTCGCGCAGTTCCACGAACACGCGCGACGCGGCCCACAGCAGCACCGCCATGCCCACCACCGTGGCCGTGATCCCCTGGGTCATTTTCGAGGCGTTGGTCACCAGCATCTGCACGGCGTCCGCGCCCCGCTCGCCCGCGAGTTCGCGGATGCGGGCGATGGTCTCCGCGCGGGCCACGCGCTCGCCGTACACCATCGCCGCCCCGGCGGTGGCCACCAGCACCAGGGGCGACAGCGAGAAGATCGAGTAGAACGCCAGCGCGGCACCCATGCGCGGCACGCCGTCGCGGTTGTAGTTGCGGACGGTCAGGGCGAGGAGCGTCCAGGAATGGCGGAGGAACCGGTGCATGGGGCGTGGCATGGTGAAATCGCGGAATACCAACCCCACCGCGCCGCCCGTGGCAACAAGCGATTCGCCCCGGACCCGGTAACCGGCCGGATCCCGGTTCCCCGGAAACCGCCCCAATAACCGGTGGACAGTCGGCAACCCGTGTGCTTTACTGGCGGCATCACCAAGATTGGAGGGAGGAACAGGCGATGAAGGTACTCCAGGCGATCGAAGCCCGCAGGGCCGTGAAGCACTACGATCCCGAATTCCAGATGGACGAGGATGAGATCCAGATGCTGATGAGCCTGGCCATCAAGTCACCCACGGCATTCAATATCCAGAACTGGCGTTTTGTGCTGGTCCGCGACCCCGAACTGCGCCGCCAGATCCGGGCCGTGGCGTGGGACCAGTCCCAGGTGACCGATGCGTCGCTCCTCGTGATCCTGTGCGCCGACCTGCAGAGCTGGGCCAGGGATCCCCGGCGGTACTGGCACCTCGCCCCGCAGCCGGTTCAGGACTTCCTCGTTCCCGCCATCGGGGAGTATTACCGGGGAAAACCGCAGGTGCAGCGCGACGAGGCCATGCGCTCGTGCGGCATCGCCGCCCAGACGCTGATGCTGGCCGCCAAGGGGATGGGCTACGATTCGTGCCCCATGGACGGTTTCGATTTCGACGCCGTGGCAAAACTGATCCGCCTGCCCGAGGATCATGTCATCGCGATGATGGTCGCCATCGGCAGGGGCACCAAGGAGCCCTGGCCCCGTCCCGGCCAGCTGCATGTCAACGAGGTCGTCATCCGCGACCATTTCTAGCCCGCGCACGCGGTTCCCGCAATCCGCCGGGCGCCGGCGTGGACGCGGAGCGCGTGTCCGCGGGGAAACCCGCGTCCCTTGACGGTCGTCAAGGCGTGCGGCCCGGCTTGTGTTCCATGGTTCCTCCATCACGGAGGAAACCAGGATGTCGCAACCCGAGATTCAACCCCAAGGCCCGAAGCAGATCCACGGACATGAGGTCCTGAACATGATGCTCGAGGCAGGGCGCGCGTTCACAACCGAGGAACTCATCCGGGCCATCCATGAGCGCTTCGGCACCACCGCGCGTTTCCACACTTGTTCCGCGGAGGATCTCGACGCGGTCGGGCTCGTGGAATTCCTGGCTCGGCGCGGCAAATTCGTCCCCGCGGAAGCCGCCGACAGCTTCAAGGCGGACGCCTCGCGGATGTGCGCCGGGTAACCATTCGGCGCCGGCGGGCCCGGCGAATCTACGCGAACTTGCATTTTCCGTCCGGTCAGTGTGGAATCGGCATTCCAATGCAGGTGTCTGCCAATCTCACGGGCGGAGGGAGCCGGTTCGATGAACAGCGAAAAGGGTAACGGGGTCGGCAACGGCGACCTGGGCGACCTGGTCCGGCGGCACATCCGCTTCTCCCTCGGCCGCCGCCCAAAGCACACGACCAAGGCTGAGTTCTACCGCGCCGTCGCCCTGTCCGTCCGCGACCTGCTGGTGGAGAGGGCGCTCGACACGGCGGAACGCTACGACCGCGCCGGGGCCAAGCGCCTGGCCTACCTGTCCATGGAGTTCCTCATGGGCCGCGCCCTGGGCAACGCGCTGCACAACCTCGGCATCCACGCGCCCGCCGCCCGCATCCTCAAGGAGGAGTTCGGCGCAGACCTCGACGAGGTGGAGGCCCAGGAGTTCGACGCGGCCCTGGGCAACGGGGGGCTCGGCCGGCTGGCCGCCTGTTTCCTCGATTCCCTCGCCACGCTCGACATGCCCGGCTTCGGCTTCGGCATCCATTACGAGTACGGCCTTTTCCGCCAGACCATCCTGGACGGGCGCCAGCACGAAATGCCCGACCACTGGCTCGCGGGGGAAACCCCCTGGCTCATCCAGCGCGACTGCGACGCCCTCACGATTCCCGTTTACGGCCGCGTGTGCGACGAGCGCGACCGCGACGGCAACTACCTCCCCATGTGGGCCGACTGGAAGACGCTCGTCGGCGTCCCCCATGACCTGCCCATCCCCGGCTACGGCGGCCGCACCGTCAACCTCCTGCGCCTCTACTCGGCCAAGGCCTCCCACGAGTTCGACATGGAGGTGTTCAACCGCGGCGGTTATCTCGAGGCCGTCCAGCAGGCCGTGGTCAGCGAAACGGTCAGCAAGGTCCTCTACCCCTCCGACGCCGTCGAAAGCGGCAGGGAACTGCGCCTCGTGCAGGAGTACTTCCTGGTGGCCTGCTCGCTGCGCGACATCATGCGCCATTTTGGGGCGACCTGCACCGACCTCAACGACCTGCCGTCGCGGGTCGCCATCCAGCTCAACGACACCCACCCGGCCCTCACCGTCGCCGAGCTGATGCGCATCCTCGTGGACGAGAACGACCTGCCCTGGGAAAAGGCGTGGGACATCACCCAGGGCGTCTGCGGATACACCAACCACACCCTGCTGCCCGAGGCCCTGGAGAAATGGCCCGTCACCCTGTTCGAGAAGGTGCTGCCCCGCCATCTCCAGATCATCTACGAGGTCAACCGCCGGTTCCTCGACGAGGTGGGGCGCATCTGGCCCGACGACCCCAACCGCAAATCGCGCATGTCCCTCATCGAGGAGGGACCCGTGCGCCAGGTGCGCATGGCAAACCTCGCCGTCATCGGCAGCCACTCGGTCAACGGCGTCGCCGCCCTGCACACCCGCCTCCTGAAGGAAAACGTCCTGCGGGACTTCCACGACATGTACCCCGAACGGTTCAACAGCAAGACGAACGGCGTGACCCAGCGCCGGTTCCTGCTCAAGGCGAACCCGGGACTGGCGGGCCTGATCACGCGGGCCATCGGCGACAGGTGGATCGGCGACCTCGACCAGCTGCGGGGCCTCGAGAAATTCGCAACCGACGAGTCCTTCCTGCGCGAGTTCATGGCCGTCAAGCGCGCGGCCAAGGAAAAGCTGGCCGCCATCGTGAAACGCGACGCCGGCGTCACCGTGGACCCGTCCGCCCTCTTCGGCACCCAGGCCAAGCGCATCCACGAGTACAAGCGCCAGCTGCTCTCCGTGCTCCATGTGATGCACCGCTACCTGGGCATCCTGCGGGGCGCCCCGCCCCCCGCCGTCCCGCGCGTCTTCCTGTTCGCCGGCAAGGCCGCACCCGGCTACTGGGCCGCCAAGGAGATCATCCACCTGGTCCACTGCGTGGCGCGCGAGGTGAACAGCGATCCGAGGGCATCCGCCCACATGCGCGTGGCGTTCATCCCGGACTACCGGGTGACGCTGGCCGAGCGCATCTTCCCCGGAACCGACCTCAGCGAACAGATCTCCACCGCGGGCATGGAGGCTTCCGGCACGGGAAACATGAAGTTCGCCCTCAACGGCGCCCTCACCATCTGCACGCTCGACGGCGCGAACATCGAGCTGATGGAGGAGGTCGGCGCGGACAACATCTTCCTGTTCGGCCTCACCGCGGACGAAATCCACGCGCACCAGCGCGGGCGCACCTACGACCCGTGGGCCTGTTACCGCGCCAGCGAGGCCGTCCGCCTCGTGATGGACAGCATCGCCGAGGACCGCTGGTCGCCCGGGCGGCCCGGCCTGTTCCGCTGGGTGTACGACTCCCTGCTCAACGGCGGCGACCGCTATTTCCACCTCGCCGACCTCGACGCCTACCTGGCCGCCCAGGACCGCGTGGACGCGCTTTACCGCGATCCGCTGGCGTGGGCGAACAAGGCCGTCCTCAATGTGGCCCGGAGCGGCAAGTTCTCCAGCGACCGCACCATCCGCGAATACGCGCGGGACATCTGGAACCTGGAGCCGGTGGCCGAGTAAACCCGCCGGCTTTCAGGATTTGTCGGCGGTGCGGCCATGGATTAACGCGGACCAAAACCCAAATTGGCTTCAGCCGGTCATGGGGCAACCCCTTCGACTGAATCGGACAATCTGTTGGGTGGGTGCCAAACTGGCCAACCGTCCCCAGATGACTCAATCCCCAGATTACCCAACCAAGTCGCGGAGCGACGACCCTACTGATTAGCCACGGGCGTCAGCCCGGAATACCCCGCCTTTACCCGCCGAAGCCTTGGCGAAGGCGGGCCCCCCGCACCGAGCCCCGTCGGGGCGACCCTTCGCCCGCTCTCGATCATGAGCCAACTCTCGACCCGCTCCTGCTCCGGCAATGGGTTCGACACACCGGATACGCCAAAGAACAACGGCGGCCGCAAACCCAAGTTGACTTCCGCCGATCACGGCGAAAAGTTTGAGGACAAATCGGAGGATCTGTCTGGTGGGTAATTTGTGGATTGGGTGGCCAAACGCCCCCGTCCTGTTTTTGGATCCAATTTAATCCATAGAAATCAGCCATTCCAAATGGAATCAAAAGTCATTTCCAAACAACGAGTCGCCGATTATGGCGAGGTGCTGACCGGGAAGCGCGAGGTTAACGCCATGCTCGATCTGGTCAAGCAGGAGACGGAGCGGATCGACTCTCGGTTCCTCGAACCGGCGTGTGGAAACGGGAACTTCCTGACCGTGATACTGGAGAGGAAGCTGGCGGTCGTGGAGAAGCGCTACGGCAAGTCACAACTGGACTTCGAGCGAAATGCCGTCCTGGCAGTCTCCTCCATCTATGGGATTGACATACTCGAGGACAATGTCCGCCAGTGCCGGCACCGGCTTTACGGCGTCTTCGACTGCGATTATTACTCCCGGCTGTTCGGGAACCGAGCCAAGAACAAGTGCCGGGCCGCAGTCCGGTTCATCCTTGACCGCAACATCATCTGGGGCGACGCCCTGACACTGAAGACGGTCGGTGAGAATCCCGGCTATATCCTCTTTTCCGAATGGTCGCCGGTGAGCGGCAGCAAGCTCAAGCGTCGCGATTTTACCTTCCACGGTTTGCTCGAGCATGAAGGCATGAAGGAACTACCTCTGTTCTCCGACCTTGGCGAGGATGTGTTTATCCCGACGCCAGAAAGGGAATACGCGCCAGTTCATTTCATGGAACTCGGAATTGCCCAGGATGACGCCGATGCCCGCTGATAGCTACAACCCCGATGTTCTCTCGTGTCTCGCCAGTTTGAGCAGCGACGAGGTTTTCACACCCCCGCAACTGGTGAATCAGATGCTCGATCTACTTCCAGACAAACTATGGAGTGACAAACAGGCCCGCTTTCTCGACTGCGGCTGCAAGTCGGGCGTCTTTCTGCGCGAGATTGCCAAGCGCCTCGACAAGGGGTTGGAGAAGCAGATCCCCGACCGTCAGAAGAGAATTAACCACATCTTCAAGAACCAACTTTACGGACTTGCGATCTCAGAGCTTACTGACTTGATCTCGCGCCGTTCCGTGTACTGCTCCAAAACCGCCAACGGGAAGTATTCAGTGTGCGGGTCCTTCGATAACCCGAAAGGCAACATTCGGCTGGTGCGAATGAGGCACGCTTGGGAGGGAGACCGTTGCATTTATTGCGGGGTTAGTGAGGAGAGCACCGAGCTGGAAGACCATGCGTACGCCTTCATTCACACGGACAAGCCGGAGGAGTTCTTCAACATGAAATTCGATGTGGTCATCAGTAACCCGCCATACCAGTTGAGCGACGGGGGATTCGGGGAAAGCGCCCGTCCCATCTATCACCTCTTCGTTGAGCAAGCCAAGAAGCTGAATCCCCGCTACCTGACGATGATCATACCGTCGCGTTGGTTCGCGGGAGGAAAGGGGCTGGACGATTTTCGCGATGCCATGCTCCACGACTTGCGCATTTCGCACCTCGTTGATTACCCGAAGCTCTACGACGGCTTTCCTGGCGTTAAAATCCGAGGCGGTGTCTCATACTTCCTTTGGGAGCGCGACTACAAGGGACCTTGTTCTGTGCAAACAATGTGGGACGGCGAGCCGCTTGGTTCTCCGATGAAACGCCGGCTAGATGCGTATGACGTCTTGGTTCGGTGGAATAGTGCTGTTTCCATTCTGGACAAGGTTCGCGCCTTCCGCGTTGGTGGCCAGCCTGAACCCACTCTTGATTCGAGGGTGTCCAGTGACAAGCCCTTTGGTCTTCGTACTAATTTCCACGGCGTGGAATCGCCGAAGGGATTAAAGAAGCCCGTTAAATTTTATGGATCACAGCGAGTCTCTTGGATTGAACGCTCTGCCGTCCTGCAGAACCCAGACTGGGTCGACGAGTGGAAGATTTTAATGTCGCGCGTTCAAGGCACTAGCGCTGCGGTCGAGACAATGTTTCTAAGCAAGCCCATCATTTCTGGGCCTGGTGAAGCGTGCTCGGAAACATATGTGGTCGCTGGCCGATTTGACAGCAAGTTACAAGCAGAGCGATTCGCTGCATACCTGCGCACCCGTTTTGTTCGCTTCTTGGTGTCTTTGCGGAAGGCAACACAGCATGCCGGAAGAGGTGTCTACGCTTTCGTTCCGGACGTTCCTTTGAGCCGCAAGTGGACAGACGAAAGTCTCTATCAGCGGTACGGGCTGACTAAAAGCGAGATTGCCTTTGTCGAGTCCATGGTCCGACCGATGGAGTCGGACGATGAGTAACGGTTTCTTCCCACCGCGCCCAACCTCTCAACCCACGGTCTATGCCTACGAGGACACGAATCCCCAATACAGCGGGCTACTCAAGGTCGGCTATACCACAACGGACGCAAAGATCCGCGTTGCCCAGCAGTACCCGACAAAGAAGCCCGGCCCGCTGCCCTATCGGATCGTTCTGGAAGAGTTTGCCATGCGATCTGACGGCACCGTGTTCACCGACCACGATGTGCACCGGATGTTGAGGCTGAACGGTGTCAAGAACCCGGAGGGCGAGTGGTTCCGCTGCACAGCGGCCCAGGTCAAGTCGGCGATCATTGCGGTGCGCACCGGCCAATTGAGCGAGGAGAACCGATCGCTGGATTTCAAGATGCGGCCGGAGCAGGAAGCCGCGGTGAGGAAGACGGCGGCGTACTTTGCCAGTTGGCGCAGTGACAAATGCAACCGGGGCAAGCCGCCGCATTTCCTCTGGAACTGCAAAATGCGCTTTGGCAAGACCTTCGCCGCCTACCAGTTGGCAAGGAAGATGGGCTGGCGAAGGGTGCTGGTTCTGACCTTCAAACCGGCCGTGGAGAGCGCATGGGAAGAGGATATGAAGACCCATGTGGATTTCAAGGGTTGGCAGTTCATCAAGCCGGGCGGTCTGACCTATGCCGAAGCAGACAAGAAGAAGCCCTTCGTCTGCTTCGGTTCGTTCCAGGACTATCTGGGCCGCAACCCCAGCACAGGCGGCATCAAAACGAAAAACGAGTGGGTACACTCGACGCACTGGGACTGCGTGATACTGGATGAGTACCACTATGGTGCTTGGCGCGAGAACGCAAAGGAGTTATTCGAGGCGGAGGACAAGAAGGAAGTCGAGTTCGGCGAAGGCGAAGGCATCGAGTCTTTCGACGAGAAGATTATGCCGATCACCACGGACGGCTATCTGTACCTGTCGGGCACGCCGTTCCGCGCCATCGCGTCGGGCGAATTCATCGAGGAGCAGATCTACAACTGGACCTATTCGGATGAGCAACGGGCGAAGCGCGACTGGAACGGACCGGGCAACCCCTATGCCGCGCTGCCCCGGATGGTGCTGCTGACATACAAGTTGCCGGACGCGATCCGGGAGATCGCCATGCAGGGCGAGTTCAACCAGTTTGACCTGAATGTGTTCTTCTCCGCCGAGGGAATCGGCACCCAGGCCAATTTCACCTACGAGGACGAGGTGCAGAAGTGGCTGGACCTCATCCGTGGTGCATACCTACCTGCCAGTGTGGACAGCCTTAAGCTTCGCGAGCGGAAACCGCCGTTGCCCTTCTCGGACGCGCGGCTGCTGGGGGTGCTTTCGCACTCGTTCTGGTTCCTGCCCAGCGTGGCGGCCTGCCACGCGATGAGAAACCTGCTGGCGAAGAGACAGAACCGCTTCTATCATGACTACAAGGTGATGGTGGCGGCGGGCAGCGCCGCCGGTATTGGCGCTGAGGCGCTCCCCCCGGTGCAAGAAGCGATGGGGGACCCCCTCAAGACCAAGACGATCACCCTGTCATGCGGCAAGTTGACCACGGGAGTGACGGTGAAGCCGTGGACCGGCATTCTCATGTTGCGCAACTCGTCCAGCCCGGAAACATACTTTCAGGCGGCCTTCCGGGTGCAGTCACCCTGGACAGTCCGGAACCCCGACGGCGCTTCCCCGAACGCCGAGCAGATCATCAAGGAAGAGTGCTATGTGTTCGACTTTGCCCCGGACAGGGCGCTGCGGCAGATCGCCGACTACAGTTGCCGGTTGAATGTCAACGAGGGCAACGCGGAGAAGAAGGTCGAGGAGTTCATCAGTTTCCTGCCGGTCCTGGCGTACGACGGCAGCACTATGGAGCAGATTGACGCCGCCGGCATTCTCGACATGGCGATGAGCGGCACGACGGCGACGCTGCTGGCAAGACGCTGGGAAAGCGCTCTGCTCGTGAATGTGGACAATGACACCCTGCGGCGACTGATGAATGACAAGGCGGCGCTCGAGGCGCTGAGAAGAATCGAGGGGTTCCGCAACCTGAAGCAGGACATTACCACGATCATCAATAAGTCCGAGGCGGTGGAGAAAGCCCGGCGGGATGCGAACGACAAGAAGATTTCAGAGAAGAAGAAAAAGGAGCTTTCCGAGGCGGAGAAGGAATACAAGAGTCTGCGCAAGGAGATACAGGAGAAGCTCATCAAGTTCGCCACGCGCATTCCAATCTTCATGTACCTGACCGACTATCGTGAGCGGACGCTGAAGGATGTAATCACCAAACTCGAGCCGGGGCTGTTCAAGAAGGTCACAGGCCTGACCGTGAAGGACTTTGAACTCCTGGTCAGCCTGGGGGTGTTCAACAGCGCCCTGATGAACGACGCGGTGTACAAGTTCAAACGCTATGAGGACGCCAGCCTGAGTTACACCGGAATCAACAAGCACGAAGGCGAGGACATTGGTTTGTACGATACGGTCATCACCCGGGAGGATGCACTGGTCTTTGAGAATGTGCCTGTGGTTGTGTAATTCGAGAAATCGGACAGAAGCCGTCGGCACACCCATCCCATTCGTGCGTTTGCCCGTTCCCCCGCCGTCAGGATGGTTCCCCTAAGGGAATACCCAACCCCGAAACCCGGCGCTACGGTCGCCCGCATGGAACCTCAAAACCGCCTCCCGACCCCGCCCAAATCGTTTTTAGCCCCCATTTCCTGCAAAAAACGGCAAAAAACGCATTCCAAACCCTATTATATCAAATACTTACATCGAAAATCAGGTGTCGCCAAAACCCGTCTAAAACTCCAACAAAACCTGTTTTCGACGCCGAAAACGCGGCATGTAACCGCAAGGGCATTCCCAATTGCAATCGTCCCAAACCCAAAACCACCGCACTTCCCACCCGGTAATAAACGGGTTCGGTCGCCGTTTCGGCGCGCCCGGCGGTCGCGCCCTACCTGGTAGCCCCCGGTGGCACTACGGTGTCGGTTCGGTCTTTCGGGCGGTGCGGCCCAGCGACCACTTAAGCGCGGGCGGCGTCACCAGGGTGGTCACGATGATCACGATCACCAGCGCCGAGTAGAGGGCGTCGGTCACCACGCCCGTGGCCTTGCCCACGCTGGCGAATATGAGCCCCACCTCGCCCCGGGGCAGCATGCCGATGCCCACCGTCAGCCGGTCCGTGCCCTTTCCGGCAACAAGGCCGGACACCAGTTTCCCGATGGCGGCCACCGCGATGAACGCCGCGGCAAATCCCAGGATCGGGCCGTTCACAAAACGCGACAGGTTCACCTGCATGCCCATGAGGACGAAGAACAGGGGGGAGAAAAGCCCCTCGAGGGGGTAAACGATGTCGGCCAGTTTGTGGCCGCGCCCCCCGTGCTCGTGGAACTGCGCCTCGCTCAGGATGAGCCCGGCGGCGAACGCCCCCACGATGGCCGCCAGACCGATCTGGGAGGAAACCCACGACAGCACGAACAGCACCAGCAGCGGATAGAGAAGGCGGATGTTGTGGCGGTCCAGGTATCCGAACACGCGCAGCCCCGCCCGCACCAGCCGGTCGCCGAGGATCAGCACGACCCCGAAAAAGGCGCCGGACATCAGGCAAAGGCGGGCCACCTCGCCCATCTGGACACTGCCCGACCGGGCGATGCCCATCACGACGGCGAGCACCAGCAGACCCAGCACATCGTCGATCACGGCGGCGCCCAGCACGATGCGCGCCTCGGACGAGTCGATCCGCTTCAGGTCCTGGAAGACCCGCGCCGTGATGCCGACGCTGGTCGCGCACAGGGTGGCCCCGAGGAAGATGTGGAGCGACGCGGGGGCCGCGGGCATCAGCGCCGCGCTCGTGGCGTAGCCCAGCACAAAGGGGGCCACCGTGCCCACGACGGCCACCGCCGTGGCGCGCACACCCACCCGCATCATGTCGTGAAGGTTGGTTTCCAGCCCCACCATGAAAAGCAGCAGGATCACGCCCAGGTTGGAAAGGAGCCACATCGAGAAACCCAGGGTGACGATGGTGGCGCCGGACGGGGATTGAAGCACGTGGGTCAGGTCCGCCCCGGGTTGGCCCGCCGCCATCGCCCCGCTTCCGACCGCGTTGCGTATGGCTTCCGCCACGGTGCCCCCCTCCGACCAGACCCGCGCGAAGACGTCGTTGAACGCGCTCAGGTTCATCACCAGCTCGAAAAGGGGCTGCCTGAGCCAGTAACCGATGTTACCCACCACGATGCCCGCCACCAGTTCCCCCAGCACCGGGGGTTGGTCCAGTTTGACGGCGGCCCAGCGTCCCAGCGCCGCGCCCAGGACCACCGTGGCCAGCAGGAGCAGGAGGGGGGAGAAGGGATCGGCGTGGGGGGAGGAGACCGGCGCGGCAGCGGCCCCGGCGCAAAGGGCCGGTGCGGCAAGGAGGAACAGGGCAAGCGCACCCGCCGGCAGCGACGCAGAATTTCGGGGATGAAGCGGGTTCGTCTTCACATCCAGATTCATCAGGAAGGGCCGGATTCCCCGTAAAGAACAAAGATTGCCGTTGCAAGGAAGGGGTCGAAAGGGCATTATGAGTAGATGACCATGTCCAACCAGCCAGAGACCGACCACGCCACCAAGCGCAAGCTGCTGGATGTGGCGTCGGCGATTTTCGCCCAGATGGGTTTCCGCAAGGCGACCGTTCGCGAGATCTGCAGCCGTGCCGGGACCAACATCGCCGCCATCCATTACCACTTTGGCAACAAGCAGGCCCTTTACCAGGAGGCACTGCATTACGCCTACCGCAAGGAGAAGGAGCGGTTTCCCTCGGACTTCGGGATCGCCCCGGACGCGCCCGCGGACCAGAAACTGTTCGCCTTCATCCACTCGTTCCTCCTGCGCATCTTCCACCAGGGCGAGGTGTCCGACTTCGCCAAGCTGTTGATGCGCGAGATGATCGAGCCGACGCCGGCCCTGCGCATGATGGTGGAAAGCGAGTTCTTCCCCCTGCGCCTGCACCTGGAGGGGATCGTGCGCCAGCTGACCTCCGACGCGCTGGACGAGGACGCGCTGAGGCGGGCCTGCCTGAGCGTGACGGGGCAGATGCTGGTGTTCCACCACATCCGCCCGGCCCTGCAGCTTCTCTACCCCGACATGCAGATGGACGAGCAGGAACTGAAGCGGATCGCCGGGCACATCACCCGCTTCTCGGTGGCGGCCCTGCACGAGGCCACGGGCGGCAAAACGGCCTGAGCCGCGCGGGCCCCGCGCATATCGCGGACCGCCGGCAGTAAATCACCCGCGCGGGGCACCGAGCCCCGAACCGGCATCTTGCGTCCATGGGAATCCTCGAAAACCTCATCCACCCGCTTCAGCGGCACCGGCACGAGCCGGGAGTCCCGCCCCTGCGCGTCCGGATGGACATCACCAACAAGTGCAACCTCCTGTGCAAGATGTGCCACTATCCCTCCACGGTGGGCGAACCGAAGTTCGACATGTCGCCGGACCTGATCCGCAAGATCGTGGAGCAGGTTTTCCCCCACGCGGGCCAGGCTGTCCTGGCGTGCCAGTACGAGGCCTTCATGAGCCGCCACATCGACGAGGCCCTGCGCATCGTGGGCGAGGGACCCTGCCGCCATGTCGGCATCGTGACCAACGCCACCCTGTGGAGCGAGCGGCGCATCGCCGCCATGCTGGACAACCCAGCCCTCGAAAGCCTGGCGGTCTCGATCGACGGCGGCACCAGGGAAACCTTCGAGCGGATCCGGGTGAACGGAAACTGGGACAAGCTCGTGCGCAACCTGGAGATGTTCGCCGACATGCGCCGCGCCCGCGGCCAGGAGCGTCCCGGCGTGCAGTTCAACACGGTCCTGATGCGCTCCACGGCCCTGGATCTTCCCCGGCTGGTGGAACTGGGAATCCGCACGGGGATCGTGAAGATCGAGGCGATCCGCTACCTCGACATCAACCCCCAACTCGACGAGGCGATCCGCGACTGGGAAGAGGTGATGCCCGCGCTCGTGGAGGCCCGGCGGCTGGCCCGCGCGAACGGCATCGAAATCTTCCTGCCGATCAGCGACCCGCGCCTCGACGAGGCCGGTCAGAGCGACGCCGAGGCGCGTTGCAACGAGGCCGAGATCGGGCGCTTCTCGCCGTATTGCGAGGCGCCGTGGAGCGCCGTGCAGATCTATCCCAACGGCGATGTCCACCCCTGCGGATACTACGGGAAGGCATTCGGCAACCTGGAGCGCCAGGATTTCCTGGAGATCTGGAACAGCAGGCCTTACCTGGAATTGCGCCGCTCCCTGGCCCTCGTGCGCCTGCACGCCAAGTGCGCCGAATGCAACCCCCACGGCTACGACAACATCGAGCGCAAGGGGCGCATCAACCGGGCGGGTTGATTCCTATCGCGCCGGGGGCGCGGTCGTGTCGCGGATGACCAGTTCGGGTTGCAGGGTGATGCTGGGCGTCTGGCGGCGCTCGATCATCTCGATCAGTTTCGCGGCCGCCAACCGTCCCATTTCCTTCTTGGGCTGGGCGATGGTGGTCAGCGCCGGCTTTGCCAGCGCGGCAAGCTCCAGGTCATCAAAGCCGACCACGGAGAACCGGGTCGGCACGTCAAGCCCCCGTTTTTCGAGGAGCCGGATGAGCCGGATGGCCGTCATGTCCGAGTAGCAGAAGATCGCGGTGGGCGCCGGCTTCAGCGCCAGCAGCGAGTTCACGGTGTCATCGGTGATGTCAAGGCCCGGCGCCTCCAGCAAATGGGCGCGCGCGGCGGGCTGCGCGGCGGCAATCGCGCCCTGGAAGCCGTCCCAGCGCTCCACATTGTCCGGGCGCATTCCGCGCCCGCGCATCTGCAGTTCATCGCGGCTGTAAGTGACGTAGGCCAGCGTGCGGTGCCCCAGGCCCAGCAGGTGCCGGGCAACGGCGGCGCCCCCGGCGGCATTGTCGACCTTGACCCAGGGCGCACGAACACCGGCCTTGGGGTTCCCCGCCATGATGAGGGGGGTCTTGCCGTCGACGACATGGTTGAAAATCTGGGCGTTGGCCGGCAGGGTGCTGATGGGCGTGATGATGATTCCGTCCACCATCTTTTCCATGCAGATGCGCAGGTGGCGCTTCTCGTCCGCCGGATCCTGTGCCGAGTTGCCCAGGATGATGCTGTAGCCCTTCGGCTCAACCTCCTCCTGCACACCGGCGATGATGTGGATATAGAAGGAACTGAGCAGGTTGGGCAGGATCAGGCCGATGAGGCTGCTGCCCCGGCGGCTGACCAGGGCGCGCGCCATCACGTTGGGACGGTAGTCGAGTTCGGCCGCCTTGCGGCGGACCAGTTCCGATGTCCTCTCGCTGAAGTGCGTGTCGCCGCGAAGAACCCGCGACACGGTGGCCACGGAAAGACCGAGTTCGCCGGCGATATCCTTGATGGTTGCGCGTCGTGATGGTCCGCTCATGGGATGCCTGCCGCGAACAGGTGGTTTCCCGCCGCCGGATGTCAAACCGGATTTGAAACCGCTCCGGCAACCGGGCCGGGGGCGCCCGCGCATGAGGGTCATGCAACGGGGGAGAAGGCCGCGCATCCCGCCAGGTTCCCGGTTTGCCGGGTTGACTGCACCGCGTCACGCTTTCAGACCGTGGGGAATTCATGGCCAGTTCCCGCCCGACTGAACGTGCCCCGGTGCCTCACGCCGGCGCGCACCGTCCCGATACGAGCGTCGTCGCGCTCCTGTTTCTTGGTTTCGCCCTGTTTTACTCCGCCTTCATCAACGCGGGTTACCTCGACTCCACGGATGCGGAGGAGCGGTTCGGGTTGCTGCGGGCCCTCGCGGACCGTGGAAGCCTGCTGGTCCGCACGCGGTGGGATCTGGTTCCCCACGTGGTCAGGTACTCGCCCGGAAGCCTCCTCCCGTCCCTGCCGTTTTACCTGGCGGCCCGGGCCTGGGTCGGGGGGGTGGCACCCGACACCGGGGGGGGCGCCGCCGTGCCGTTTGTGCGGTTCCTGTTGTCGTCCGCGATTGCCTGGAGCGCGCTCCTGCCGCCCGCCGTCTATGCCCTGGTCCTGCGGTTGGGCGGTTCGCCGAAGCGGGCCGTGGCGGCCGCGCTGACCCTGGGCCTGGCAACCCTGGTTTTTCCCTACTCGAAGAGTTTTCAGACCGAGAACCTCGTCGGGTTGATCCTGGTGTCGTGCGCGCTTTCAGTATGCGGGTGCGGTCGCGCTTCCCGGATGCCCCGGGCCCTGGCGACCGGCCTGGCCCTCGGTTTCGCGCTCACCATCAAGTTGGAACTTGCCGTGCTCGTTCCGCTTTACGCGGGGCTGATTGCCTGGGAAGCCCCGCCCCCGAATCGGGCAGCCGCTGTCCGCGACTCCATCCGCCCCCTGGTCGGGTTTGCCCTGGGGCTCATTCCCGGGGTGGTCGTATGCCTGGCCTACAATGTTGCCCGCGGAGGTTCGCTGCATTTCACCGGGTACGGCGGCGAAGGGTTCGGCTATCCGCTCCTGCGCGGTCTTGCGGTGCAGTTCGTCAGCGTCGGCAAGGGGCTTTTTTGGTATTGCCCGGTGGTTGTCCCGGCCCTTGCGCTGTGCGTCTGCTTCACCCGCAGGAATCCGCGGCTTGGGTTCGCGCTGCTGGGGCCGTGGCTGCTGATGACGATCGTCTATTCGAAGTGGCACGCCCCGGCCGGCGACGCTTCGCTCGGGCCGCGATTCCAGGTCTCCTATCTCCCGTTGCTGGTCTCCGGCGCTTTTGCCGGCATTCCCGTGGTGTGCCGCCGCGTGTGGGGGGGTGCCCTGGCACTCGCGGCCGCGGGCGGTTTCCTCGTCCAGGTGCTGCTCGCCTCGGTTTCGTTCATCGAGAACCTGGGCGAGGCCCGGCGCCGGCTGGGGCCCCTCGGGGGAAAGGAGTTCGCGGAACACATCTTTTTCACCCCTCGCTTCTCCATGTTGTCAGGCGTTTTCCGCATGTTCCGCGAGCGCTCGCTGGACCTTTTCCTGGTCCGTCACAGCCCCACCGAGGGTGGCTGGCTCATCCACCCCTGGTTCGCAATCCTGGCGGCCGCCGGTTTGGCCTGCATGATCCTTGCGTTGCGCGGCGCCTCCACAGGCCGGCCGGCCGGCGGTTTCCCGTCCCGCAGGAGGGGGGGCGTGTTGATTCCGTGCGGTCTCGTTGCGCTGCTGGTTCTGTCGCTGGCCGCCACCGGCGACAGGTGGATCGGACGCGGCCCGCTCCGGCTGGAGTACGCGGATTCCGCGGGCGTGTTTTTCACAACCTGGACGCGCCGCGTCTCGGTGAGCAACCTGGCGCACGACAAGGTGCTGGGCATGGTGATGTCGGGCGCCCCCTGCCGCATGACATGGACGGGCTCACTCGTCACGGCGCAGGCCGGCCCGCACATTTTCGACGTGAAAGCCCCGAATCCCGTGCGGCTGCTTGTGGACGGACGGACGGTGCTGGACGGGCATCACCCGGACGGATCCACCTGGTCGTCGCAACCGGTCGAACTGGCCGGCGGGGCGCACCGGTTTGAATTCGTCCACGAATTGCGGAACATGGACGGAAAACTCCGCCTGCGCATCACGCCGCCCGGCGGACCGTCGCGGTCGCTGGCCCCGTTCCTGGCGCCGGGACCCGCGCCCGGACACCCGTGACGCGCGGCGACAGGAACACTTGATTCTCCGAACCCCGCGGGTCACGCTCTTACGGATGCCGCCCACCCTCAACGATCCGGAGCCTGACATGGCAAACCCCAGCATGACCCGAACCGCACTCCTGGCCGCCGCGGCCGCGATGACGCTCATCGCACCCGCGGCGGTATTCGCCGACGTCATCACGATGACCAACGGCACCCAGCTCTCCGGCGCCATCGACGATTCCACCGCCCGTTCTGCGACGGTGATGATCCGCACGAGCGGCGGCTCGATGGCCCTGCCGAAAAGCCGGATCAAGAGCATCGAGCAGGAAAGCCCGGCCATGGACAAGGTGCGCCTGGGAGACGGGCTGATGCAGGCGGACCGCGCGGCGGAGGCGCTGCTGGAGTACCAGGGCGCCCTGAAAATCGAACCGGGGCTCCAGGCGGCCAAGGACGGGGAGGCCAAGGCGCTGTCGGAAACGGCCAGGACCGAAGCCGCCCGCAAGCAGGCAGCCGTTTCCACGGACGCAGCCAAGTTGGACCAGGTGGAGCGCCTGGCCAAGGAGAAGAAATTCGACGAGGCGTACTCCCTGCTCAAGGGGATGGAGACCGGCCTTTCGCCGGACCTCAAGCCGCGGTATGACCAGCTGGTCCGCGACGGCGCCTACCAGTGGGCCGTGGACAGCCTCGACCGGCAGAATCCCGTCAAGGCGGTGCGCCTCCTGGAGTTCGTGCTGCGCGTGGACCCGCAGAACGAGGCCGCCCGCAAGAAGCTCGTGGCCATCTACGAGAAGGATCCCACCAAGCTCGACAAGGTGATCGAAGCCAACAAGGACAGCACGGACCCCGAGGAGATCGCCCGCACCGGCGACGCCCTGTACCGCCAGCAGAAGTACGTGGAGGCGCTCGAGACTTACAAAAAAGTCGCAGCCGTCCCCTCCGTCCGCACGCCGCAGCGCATGGACCGCGTGCGGCAGGCGCTGGATCATGTGCATACGGACCTGGCGCGCAAGGGTGACTACGCCGGCGCCATCCGCGTGTACAAGTCCATGCCCGCCCTTTTCCCCGATCTGGACCCGGTCATGCTGGCCCGCTACGAGTGCCGCCTGGAGGCGTCGAAAACCGACATGAAGGATGCCGACGCCGTGATCGGCCTGGCCCGGTATGTCGAATCTCGCGGTTTCACATCCAACGCACGGGACCTGTACGTCAAGGCGCTGGAGCTGAAGCCCGGCCAGCCCGCCGCGCTCGAAAGCCTGAACCGCCTGGCCGCGGTGGACCTTGGCGACCTGGCCTCGCTGATGAACGACGCCCAGTATCCGCTGGCCGTGGCCAAAGCCTCCGAAATTGCCAGGACGTATTCGATGCTTCCCGCGACCGTGCAGCAGGCGAACGCAATGGCCGCGCAGGCAAAGGAGATGGCGGCAAAGATGGTTGCCGAGGCGCAGCGCCAGGCCCAACTCTATGCCGAGCGCGGAGACACGTACTACCAGCAGGCCCAGTCCTACCTGTCCATGTACTACAGCACCGAAACGGACACGCGGGTGCGAGTGGTCTCGCCCAAGGAAGAGACGGTCAAGTACCTGCGGCTGGCCCTCACGGCTTGGCAGTACGCCCTGCAGCTGGATGCGAGCACGGGCAGTCCCCTCAGTTTTGACCTGAACCGAAAGGTGGCCGAGGCGAGTTCCCTGCTGTCGCGTCTCTCCTCCACCAGCGTCTATATGCCGCGCTACGAACTCCAGTAGCGCCTCCCCCCGGCGCGGGCCGAAGTTCGGGTTTTGTGATTTTGTCGCCGTCCCGGCGGACGCCGAATCCGGTTGCCTTGCCCGGTCTGGCCCGGGGATAACCCAAATCAGTCCGGGGGGGTATATGCTTCGAGTATCATTGCCGGAAGGATCGCCCGTGAATTTCCCCTCATTCCGCCCCAACCGCCTTGCGGCGGCAGTGCTGGCGCTGCTGGCCGCCGCATCCCCGGTCCGGGCCGACGATTGCGAGGCCCACCTTTCGGCCGCCCGCGTCAAGGCCATGCGAAGCGTGCGCGCGACCGGCCCCATCATGAGCCTGTCGCACAAGATGACCACGACGGTTCAGGGCATCACGTTCAACTCCAACTACGACAACGGCAGCCTGGGCGGATTGAAGGACGGCGGGGCCGCAAACACCTTCACCGGCGACCTCTACGTGGAGCCCGGCGAACCCGGGGGGCAGGGAAGCGCCAGTTACTGGTTCCGCTTCCAGATGACCGGGGTGGCCGGGCGCACGATCACGATCAACATGAGCCACTCGGAAAACAAGCGGCCGGTGATCAGCGTGAACGGCGGGGCGTTCCGCCGGATGACCGCCACCGAGGCCCCCTCGCTCACCAAGATGGTGCTGACCTTCGGCGCGTCGGAGAATCAGGCGGAGGTGGCCTTCTTTTTCCCGCTGGGTTATGCCGACATCCACAATCGCGTGAACGCACTGGTCGCGGCGGGTGTCGGCGGCACCTCCCAGGTGCTGGGTCAGAGTTACCTGGGGCGCGACATGTGGGTCGTGCGCGTGACGGATCCCAGCGTTCCCGACGCGGGCAAGAAGGGCGTCTGGGTCCATGCGCGGGCCCACGCGGGCGAAGTGACGGCGTCCCACGCCATGCTGGGGTTCCTCGACCAGATCCTGGAAAACTCGCCCGTGGGGCAGAGGCTCCGGCGCAATTGCGTGTTCAACGTGGTGCCGACCCTCAACTGCGATGGCGTGTACCTGGGCCTGACCCGCTGGGAGTCGCGGGGCATCGACCTGGAGCGCGAATGGCCGACCCCCGCGCGGACCCCGGAGGTGAGCAACCTCAAGGCCCGGGTGGATGCGCAGATGGCCGGCGCCGTGCCGATCCGCGTGGCCCTGAACCTGCACTCCACGGTCAGCGATTTCGCCGACACGTTCTTCTTCAGGCACCTGCAGCCCAGCGTGACCGCGAATTTCGAGACGATCCAGCAGAACTACATCGACGCGTTCAACGCGGCCACGCCGCTGTTCAACAATCTCTCGCCCCAGACCAGCCAGTTGAGCCCCACGCTATTCATCGAGAGCTACTTCTGGAACAACTGGAGCGAGAGCGTGATGGCGATGACCCACGAGGGCCACTACTACGAGCGCATCACGGACAACCAGTTCATTACCGACGCGGATTACCGCGAACTCGGGCGCGCGCAGGCCGCGGGGCTGATCCAGTACTTCAACCTGCCGCCCCTGCCGTCGGCGGTCAACGAGTGGAGCGCTTACTGAGCAGGACCGCGCCGCGACCGGCATGACGGTCGTCCAGGTGCGCCGGATTGGCGATTCTCGTTTGACGGGCGCTCTCCTTTTGGAAAGAATCGGGAATACCAAAGGAGTCCCGACCATGCGCCATGCTTTCCGCCCAGCCTTCATCCTTCCCGTCTGCCTCATCATCGCCTCATTCACCTCCGCGGCCGAACGCCCTGCAACACCGGCAGGAAACACCGTTCAGGTGAGGGTGGTGGATGAGAACGGCGCACCCGTGACGCGCGCCTCGGTAATGTTGGGAATCGGCCGGAATGTCCTTCCCACCACCGGAACCCTGCAGGGCGACAGGTTTGTGTTTTGGGCCGCTCCGGGGGGCATCCCCGCCGAAACCAAAAAGCCGCTCACGGTCGGCGTGCTCGCACCCGGTTATCCGCCGGCATCCAGGAAACTGGACGCGGCAACGACCGGACCGGTCGAGGTGCGGCTGGCGCGCGGGAAACGCATGGACGTGGAGATCGAGCCGTGGCCTGGCGGATCGCTTCCGGCAGACCTTGCCCCCGTGCTCGTTGACGAAACCACCCTGCACCTGGCTTTCAGCGTGGCGCAAACCACATCGGCAGTCGGAGTGGGGATGTCCAACCTGGAGCAAACCGCCCCGGGCCGGTTCACCTGCCTTATGGATCCGAATTCTTCCCCGACCGGAATCCTTGTCGATCATCCGGGTTTCCTGAGGTTTTTCGTCTCGGACCCGTTGACCACCGAAACGATCGCGACCGGTCGCCTGACCCTGCGTCTTCCGAAACCGGGAAGCGGAACGGTCCAGTTTGCGCCCGCACCGCGCCTGGCAGGTAAGGTTCCGTTCACCCGGGCCGAATTCGAATTGGAGGTGAACGCCGTTCTCCCTGTGGAGAAGCGTCCCAGCCATTGGTACACCGGGATTTCCACATCGGGCAAAGGCACAACCACTGTCGTGGATTTTCGGGACCTGGCCCCCGGGAAATACTATGTGTCCGTCAGGCCGGCGGACGGGCCCAAGGGCCGCAGGGGTTTCCCGGTCGGTTCGGCGAGCGAACCACTTCCCGTGCGGTCGGGGGAGTCCAAGCGCATAGACCTGGAATACGATCCGCCCGATCCCGCCAGGTTCCGGGGACCCACCAACGTGCGGGTCCGGGTCACTAAGTCGGGCGGGAGCGTCGCGGTGGCAATGCCATACGAACTGACCGTTTACGCCTCCGGAGACGAAGAGACGGTCTTGTCCGGAACCCTGGCGGCGGACGGAACGGCCGAGTTACGGGGACTGACCGCCGGATTCGACAGGGAAACCACTGATCGCTCGAAACTGGTGACGTACGACTTCGCGCTGCAGGGCTCGGAGAGCGTCCGCCTGCGCCTGTGGGAGGCGGACAAGGATTACACGCGGTTCCGGGTCAAAGCCGGCGGCCCCGGTGAAATCCAAATCCGGATTCCTCCCGGCGCGGGGGACATGGCGCCGGACATTTCGCTGGCGGGGGCGACGGTGGACACGACGCTCACCGTGTCGAGCCTGCGGGGCAAGGTGGTGTACATGGATTTCTGGGCCACCTGGTGCGGGCCGTGCCAGGAACCGATGGCCGAACTGAACAAACTCGCCGACGAGAAGCGTGAGGCATGGAAGGACCGCGTGGTGCTTCTGGGAGCCAGCATTGATGAGGACTTGGGCACCCTGCGCCGCCACATCCGCAGGAACCAGTGGGACCGGGTTCCCCAGTACTGGTGCGACCGCAACCCGGGTTTCGAGAGCGACCAGGCCAGCGCCTACGGCATCCGCGGCGTGCCCACGGCGTTCCTGATCGACCGCGACGGCAGGATCGTGTGGCGCGGCCACCCGGTGAGTTTCGACAAGGAGCAGATCGAGAAACTGCTGGAGAAATAGCATCGGGAGTTCCGCCCGGCGGCCCTCACTACCTCGCGGGCTTCATCGTCATCGCCTCCGAAGTGGCCACATCCTCCCCGTTTGCCTCCTGTTCATGCAGGAACCGCCCGCCCCTGAGGAATGCCAGCGTCTCGCGGATCGTGCGGGGCATCATCTGCATCGTGATGTGGGGGTACGGCACGACCAGGAAATCGCTCATGCCGTCCAGCCGGGTTTCCTCGACGATGACGATGCCGTCATTGTCGCCCCCGAGGAGGGGATTCAGGCCGCCCGGTTTCCCCGTCCCCCCGGCGATGACCGCGAAGGGTATCGGTGGTGTGCCGGCGCGGCTGGCGTAGCCGGCGTTCCCGGTGCGGAGGTTCTGGCCGGCGGGGCCAAACAGCGTCCTGAACACCCTCCAGTCGCCGAAGAAATCCGCCATGGCGGCGCCCCGATTGGGGGTGCCGATGAAAACGGCCCTGCGCGCGTTGGGCGGATGATGCCGCGACAGGTAGGCGCGGATGACCAGCCCGCCCATCGAGTGCCCGACAAAATAGGTGTCCCGCCCGGCGAATGGGCGGGTGGCGCGTTCCAGCCCGTCGGCAATCACGGGGATGGAGTATCGCCGCGAGTCGTAACCCCAGTTGACCACGCGGAAACCTTCGCGTTTCAGGGCCAGTTCCAGGGGCAGCATGTCGAGCGGTCCCTTGCCCAGCCCGTGGAGCAGGAAGGCGACCGGCTTTGAGGTGCCGTCGTCGGAGGCACGCAGACCGACTGGAGACGCGATCCCGGGGAATGCACAGACCAGGAAAAGGACAAGAAGGCGGAAGCGGGCAGGGACCGTGCGTGACATGGTCTGAGGTACAGCCGGGATGTCACTCTTGTTGGGGCGGAGTGTTCAGGAGCGACACCGCGCCTCGCCCGGCGAGGTAACCGCTGGCCCAGGCCCACTGGAAATTGTAACCGCCGATGCGCCCGTCCACGTCGAGCATCTCTCCGCAAAGGTGCAGGCCCGCCGCCACCCGCGACTCCATGGTTCGCGAGTCCACCTCGCGCAGCGACACACCGCCCGCCGTGGCCTCGGCGAAGGCGTAGCCGCGGTCCCCCGCGCAATCGAGCGACAGCGCGGCGAAACGGGTGGCGAGTTCCCGGCGCTGGGGTCTCGTCAGATCACCGAGCCGGCCCATGTCGCCCGCCAGCAGCTTGGCCAGCCGATCCGGAAAAAGGTCCGCCGCCGCGGTCGCGGCGAGGCGTGACGGGTTGGCGCGCGCCCGATCCAGGAGCCACCGGTCGGCGTCCTCCACCGTCGCCAGGTGCGGATGGCCCATGGTCAGGTGCGGCTCCGCGCCGGGATGCTCCAGCCGCCAGCGGGCCAGGTGGCGGGACAGGTCCATCGCCGCCGGGCCGCTGATCCCGAAATGGGTGAAAACGGCGGAAGCTGTCCGGTCCGCGATGCGGCGCCCCGAGGGTTCCGCCAGCGCGAGGCGCACCTCCAGCGTCATGCCGCTGAGTTCCGCGAGGCGTCCGCCGGGCGACGGGTTGCCGCGCAACACGAGGGGCGCCAGGGCGGGCGTGACCGGGACGATGGTGTGGCCGAGACTGCGCATCCACTCCAGGCCTGCGCCGTCGCTGCCGGACTTGGGCAGCGAAAGGCCGCCCGTGGCCACGATCACCCGCCGTGCCAGGATGGCGGCGGCCCCGCCTGACGGCCGCACCCGCCACGGATGGTCTTCCCCCGGCAGGTGCGTAAGCGCCTCCACCCGGCAACCCCACCAGCACCGCACACAGAGTTCCTCCACGCGGCGCAGCAGCGCGTCGAGCACCGTGCGCGACGAATCGGTGACGGGGAAGAGCTTCCCCTCCGGTTCCACCTTCAGTTCCACGCCGAGGCTTCGCATCCATCCCGTCGTGGCCGCCCCGTCGAACGCGCGGAGCACCTTGGCGATGATGGGGCGCGGGCCCCCGCAGAAACTCTCTGGCGTCACGCCGGCATTGGTCACGTTGCAGCGGCCGCCCCCGCTGACGAGGATCTTCGCGCCCGGCCTGGCGGCCCCGTCGAGAAGCAGGATACCGACAGGGGAGGAACCGGCGGCCTCGCCCGCGAAAATAGCCGCGGCAAGCCCGGCGGCTCCCGCGCCAATGATGGCCAGGTCGGTCTGGTGGGCCGGGGAGGATGACATGATGAAAACGGTTGTGCCGGTTTCAGGGGGCGGATGCAACCGGGTAGCGGGCGGAGGCCGGATTCAGCCTCCGCCCGCCCGTGGCTACTTGCGCTTCACGGCGAATGACGCACGGCCCTTGGGTCCGGCCGCGGGTTCCACATCAATCCAAAGCATCGCGTCCGCGCCGAGGGTCTTGGGGACCTCCAGGTGCAGGTGCCAGCCGGCTTCGCCCTTCTCGGCTCTTGCCTTGAGGGATCCCTTCGCGTCGGCAGTACCCACCCAGCCGCGGATTGCCTTCGGAGGTTTCGTCCCCTCCGCGGTGAGATCGAACGCCCCCTCGCCACCCGCGGCGACGAGCATGCCCTGGGTTACGCGAACCTTCAGCCCCGCAATTTCCGTCGTGCCCAGGTCCGCCTTCAGCGACTCGCCCTCGTGGGCCGCCTCGGCTTTGCCGGCGTGGGCCGCGTGTTCGGCGGCGGTTTCCCCGGTCTGGGCGCGGCCCGCCGCAGGCGCAAGCAGGATCAGTCCCGTTGCGGCGGCAAGCGCGACCAGGGTTCGGTTTGCAGCGTGTCTCATGTTTCTTTCCCCTTTCTTTGGGTGGGTGGTTGACTCGACCGCGGCGGGGGCCGCGATGCGAAGTTGGCTTTGGGCGGAACGGCTGATCATTCCCGCACCCGCAACTGCTCCGGCTCGGGATCCGGATCCGCGTTGGGCCCCGTGTGGCCGTGGAAAAACAGCATGTAGCCGGCCGGCACCACGAACAGGTTCAGGACGGTGGAGGAGATCAGTCCGCCCAGGACGACCACCGCCAGCGGCGCCAGCAGTTCGCTTCCCGGCTCGCCGGCGGACCACACCAGCGGCAGCAGGCCCAGGATCGCGGTCAGCGCCGTCATCAGGATCGGCACCAGGCGTTCCATCGAACCCCGGATCACGGCATCCTTCAGGTGCAGCCCTTCCTCGCGCATCAGGTGCGTGTAGTGGTTCACCAGCAGGATGCCGTTTCGCACGGCGATTCCGAACAGCGTGACGAAACCCACCATGCTGGCGATGGAGATCACGGGCGCCGTGTAGCCGCCCAGGCCCACCAGGCCGGCGAGGTTTCCGGCCACGGACGGCGACCCGGAAAGGAAGATGGCCGCGATGCCGCCGATGAGCGCCAGCGGCAGGTTCACCATCACGAGCACGGCGGCCCGCAATGAGCCAAACGCCATGTTCAGCAGGAACAGGATCGCGGCCACCACGCCCGCACCCATGAACAGGATCGTGCGCGAGGCAGACTGCTGGGCCTCAAACTGGCCGCCATACTGCACGGCGTAGCCGTAGCGCGCCACGATCGGGTCGACGCGCGCCCGCACGGCCGGAATCAGGTCGCCCAGGTTGTGCCCCGGCGCGACATTGCACGACACCGTGGCCTTGCGCCGCCCGTTGTCGCGGGCGATCAGGTTCGACGTCTTCTCGATGCCGATGGTCGCCACGTCCTCCAGGCGAACCTGTGCACCCCCGGGCGACCGCAGGATGAACCGCCGCAGGTGATCCAGGTTGGCGCGTTCCTCGGGTGCCAGGCGAACGGTCATCTGGATGCGCCGGGTTCCCTGGTTCACCTCGGCCACGCGCACGCCGCTGAATGCCAGTTCCACCTGGCCCGCCGCGTCGGCGGGTGTCAGGCCGTGCAGTGCCAGATCCGGCGGCCGGAAGTCCACCGGCACCGAGTCGATCATCACCTCGCGGTTCGCCGCCACATCCCGGGCTCCGGGGAGGGATTTCACCGCGGTCTCTATTTCCCGCGCCACGCCCCGCAGCCGCGACAGGTCGTCGCCGTAAACATTGATGGCGATGGCCGCGGGCGTCCCGGAAAGGATGTGGGAAAGGCGGTGTTCGATGGGCTGGCCGATCATCGTGCTGATGCCTGGAATGTCCCTCGTCACCTCCTCGAGCGCCTCCCGGATCGTCTCCTTGCGCACTCCGGGTTTCACGGAAACCTCGATCTCCGAGAAACTCACCGGCTCGGCATGCTCGTCGCGCTCGGCGCGACCGGTCCGCCGGACCACGCTCCGCACGCCGGGCAGCTCGGCGACGCGTTTCTCCACCCCGGTGGCGAGCCGGTCCGTCTCGACGAGCGACGTTCCGGGCGGCGCCATGAGATACGCGGAAATGGTTCCCTCGTTGATCTCCGGCAGGAAACTGGTGCCGAACGTGGTGGCGAGAAGCACGCTGGCCGCCGTCAGGGCGAATGCCCCGCCCATCATCCAGCCCCGGTTGCCCACGGCCGACCGCAGCAGGGGCGCATAGGCGGCCTTGAGGCGTCGCACCAGCCAGCCGTCGCCGTGGCGGCCTCCACCCAGGCGGCCCCGGAGCAGCAGGTGGCACATCACCGGGGTGACCGTGAGTGCGACGATGAGCGAGGCCAGGATGGAACTGATGTACGCGATGCCCAGGGGACGGAAGAAGCGACCCTCCAGCCCCTGGAGAAACAGGAGCGGCACGAACACGATGGTGATGATGATCGTCGCGAAGACCACGGAAGAGCGGATCTCGTTGCTGGCGTCGAAAACCACCTGGAGGCGGCTTCGCCGCTGTCCGGGCGGAAGGCCCTGGTTTTCCCTCAGGCGCCGGAACACGTTTTCCACGTCGATGATCGCGTCGTCCACCAGTTCGCCGATGGCGACGGCAAATCCGCCCAGCGTCATCACGTTGATCGTGAGCCCGAGGGCCGACAGGATCAGGAGGGCCACCGCCAGCGAAAGGGGCAGGGCGGTCAGCGTGATCAGCGTGGTCCGGGCGTTCATCAGGAACAGGATGAGGATCACGGCCACAAGGATCGCGGCGTCGCGCGAGACATGGTACACGTTCTGAAGCGACAGCGAGATGAAATCCGACTGGCGCATGACATGGCGGTTGAGTTTCGCCCCGGGTGGCAGCGCCGGTTCGATCTCGTCGAAGGCACGGTCGAGCGCCCGCGTCAGTTCCATCGTGTTGGCCCCGGGCGCCTTCTGGATGCTCATCACCACGGCCGCCCTGCCGTTCTCGCTGGCGGTGCCCCGCCGGGGCGCACCCGCCAGTTGCACGTCGGCGACCTGGCCGATGGTGACGGCGGCCCCGTTGTGATGACGGATGATGGTGCCCGAAATGTCCGCGACGGATTTCACCCGACCCGTCTGGCGGATCGGCAGTTCCCGCCCCTCCAGGTTGGGCAGGTATCCCGCGCTCGCGATCGTGTGCGCGTTGCGGGCGGCCTCCTCCACATCCCGGGCCGTCAGGCCGTAGAGCAGCAGCTTGTCCTGCCTCAGGTTGACCTGGTACTCGGGCAGTTCGCCGCCGATGGCGACCACCTGCGAGATGCCCGCCACGGCGAGCAGGCGGTTGCGTATGTCGAACTCCGCCATGGCCCGCAGTTCCATCGGCGACACCGATCCGTCCGGGGAACTGAGCGACACGAGCATGATCTCGCCGGTGATGGACGAAACGGGGGCGATTTCCGCGTCGGCGCCCGGCGGCAGGTTTTCGCGCGCCGTGGCAAGTCGCTCCGAGACAATCTGGCGCGCGCGGAAAAGATCCTCGCCCCAGTCAAACTCCACCCAGACGATCGACAGCCCCATGGCGCTGGAACTGCGGACGCGGCGGACGCCGGGAAGACCGTTGACCGAGCTCTCGATGGGGAATGTGACGAACTGCTCCACCTCGTCGGCGGCCAGCCCGCGCGACTCGGTCATGATGGTGACGGTGGGTGCGTTCAGTTCCGGGAACACATCCACGGGCATGCGGGAAACGCGGAACACGGCAAAGCCCAGCAGCAGGAGCGCGGCCCCGAGGACCAGGCCCGGGCTGCGCAGCGAGAGGGCGATAAGCTTCTTGAGCATGGACGCGCCCTCAGTGCTTTGCCGCGGCGTGGAACTGGCCGTCGGCGTGGAAGTGCCCGCCCGCGGCCGGTTTGCCCGAACCGGTCAGCTTCAGCTCGTAGACGCCGTCGAGGACGACCTCGTCGCCCTCGCGAACACCGGAGTTCAGCACGACCCAGCGGCCGTCCGAGACCCCCAGGTCGGCCTCCACGCGCATGACCTCGTCGGGGTTGTCCGGGTTTCTGCGGAAAACCACGCGGACGAGCTCGTCCTGGATCACCGCCACCACCGGCACCGCCAGTTCCGGGTCCTCCGTCTCGTCCAGCACAGCCTCGGTGTAGGCGGTCACGCCCGGACGCATCCACGGGGCCTTCTCCGCGGGAAGAACGACGACATCCACCGTGCGCTCGTCCGGGTCGGCCTCGATGCCCAGGTGCAGGACGCCGGGGATTGGCTGCGGCGCGTCGCCCGAGACCCCGGGCGGCGGAACCACGGTCGCCTTCATCCCGTCGGTCAGGCGGCCCAGGTCGTTCTGCAGGGCGACCGCGCGAAACCGCACGCGTTCCGTGTCCGCCGTGGACAGCACAAGGCCGGCCTCCTCGGCGAAACCGCCGTTGGTCAGCGCGAGCTTCTCCACGACGCCCGGTGCGGTGGCGCGGAACTCGAGCACGTTGACCGTCTGCCAGTAGGGGGGCGCGTCGGGGCCGTCACCGGTCGGCCGCGTCAGTTCGTCCACGCTCATGCCCAGGTAGGAGGCCACCGTGCCCAGCGCCACGCGCAGTTTGAGCTTTGCGGATTCGTGCGCGGACTCGGTCGAGTGGTAGTTCGCGTCCAGGTTCGCGCGGTCCACCTCGGCCTGCGACAACTCGGCCTTCGCCGTCGCCAGCCGGTCCCGCGCATCCGCCATGTCGGCGGTCTTCATGCCGATGGCGCCCTGCAGTTTCTCGAGGTTCGCGACCCGCTCGCCCGATGCGCGCACCGCGTCGCGCAGGCTTTCCACCCGGCTTGCGGCCACGGCGCGGATGTCCCGGCCCTCCCCGTCATGGAAATGCTCGTGCCACACCTGGGCGGCGCTCAGGCTCGCCGAGGAGGAGCGAACGTCGGACACCGCCTGCGCCATTTCCTGTTTCACCCGGCGCCATTGCGCGGAATCGAGACGGTACAGCGGCGTGCCGGTGGAAACGCGGTCATACTGTTTCACCAGCAGTTCCACCGTGCCGGGAAGCGGGGCATGATATTCGCGCCGCGCCTCGGGGAGGACCTCGAACCGACCGGGCATGCGAAGCGTCTGGGCCACCCGGCGGCTTTCCACCCGCGCGAACGTGATGCCGAGGTTGCGCCGGACTGACTCGGGAACGGATATCCGGTTGGTGGAGGCGGTGGTGCTGGTGCCGGTGGATTGGCCATCCGCCGGCTTCGATTCCCCGGCCGGTGGCCGGCTGCAAGCGGTGAGCGTGAACACGAGGGTGATGGCGGCCGCGATCCAGGTACTCTTCGGAAGCGCGGGCACGCAGGATGGCTGAGAGAACGGTTTCTTCATCGAACTAGGGGGTCCTTGGCGATTCAGTATGGCCGGGTGATCCCGGGTCGGTTCGCGGAATAGCGAAAACCGATGCGGGAGACGGTATGCGGGGGCGCTCGCGGCCATCAGGAAGCCGCGGCTGCCCAAATAAAGGCAGGCTATCTGCCGGAACGCGCGATTACGCGCTGATGGACCGGACGACCTTGGGGGGCGTGAAAATGGGCACCACCGCACTTGGCATCCGGCTGAACGGGACCATGGCTTCCAGTTCCGACACGCCGCCGGGTGGTTCGGCGAACCCGATTTCCGCCGGCGCCGCGAGGTTGGGGTGGGAATGGCCGGGAGCCTCGCCCGGACAGTCCTGGGACCCGCACGGCGCCGTGCCGCTGTGCTCGTGGCCGTCCGCGGCCGCGACGACAAGTTCCCCCAGGCACACACTTGCGGAAGCGGGCATGACTGCAAAAAACGCAACCAGGCAGAGAAGGGCCAAAAGGCGTATGGCGAATTCGCGGACCATGCTTTGTGCGTTCGGGAAAGCGGACACCTGCGCGGAACGGGAGACTACCCGCAACCGCGAAAATTCGTCGGATTGGAGTTTTCAATCGGCCGATGGAGGCTCTGGTTCTTCTCTGCCCTGCCGACCGAATCCGCTTGCGGCCGGTGCGACCGGCGAAATAACTGCCGGTGTGCTGATCCTCTCGCTTTTCAGCCTGATCATGGGCGTGGTCGGCGTCACCCTGTTGCCGGGCGTCGCATCCGTGCCGTCCGTCCTGTGTGCGATCGTTGTGGGGCTGATGTTGCCCGCCCGCCTGCGCGAGGAAGGCAAACGGCGCCGCGAGGGGATCGCCGCGGCCCAGATCGCGCTGCTGGGCGCCTGTATCTCGGTGTTCGGCTTCCTGTACTTTCGGGGCAAATTGCGCGAATCCGATGTGCTGGACCAGGTGACGATCGCGCGAAAACGCGTGGATGAGACTGTCCTCGCCCTCGCGGCGCGGCAGACCGCCGCCGCCGGGACCGAGGGGACGACGGTTCCCCTTCCGCCCGATCCGTTTGGGCCGGCTGGTGCCCTGCTCCTGTCGCGCCGTGAACCGGACGGTTCGGTGGTCATCTGGAGCGTCGGCCCGGACGGCGTGGACGACAAGGCCGCCGCGGAATACGATCCGGGCAGGGGCGTCACCAGCGGCGGCGACATCGTGGGCAAATTGCCGGCCGGCCTCCGGCGACGCTGACCCCGCACTTTCCGCCGAAACGGTTGTTGCATGAACCGCGGCCGCCGGTTGTCACTTGTCCCCACTGACGACGCGGCCAACGGGGCCGGGAAAGGAAACACCCGTGGCAACAAAGGACATCTACAGCGAGATCGAAGGCTCGTGGGTGGAGTTCCGCCCGGAGATCAAGCTGTTCGATTGCACCATCCGCGACGGCGGCCTCATCAACGACCACCAGTTCACCGACGACTTCGTGCGCGCCGTCCACACGGCCTGCCGCCGCGCCGGCGTCGACTTCATGGAACTCGGCTACAAGTCATCGAAGAAGATTTTCGCGGGCGGCCAGCACGGCAAATGGAAGTTCTGCGAAGAGGACGACATCCGCCGGATCGTGGGGGACTCGCCCGGGGGGCCGGTGCTGAGCATCATGGCCGACGCCGAGCGCACCGACTACCACACCGACATCCTTCCCCGCGACAAGACCGTCATCGGCTGCGTCCGCGTGGCCGCCTACATCCACCAGATCCCCACCGCGCTCGACATGGTGAAGGACGCGGCCGAAAAGGGCCACCAGACCTCCCTCAACATCATGGCCGTCTCCACGGTGCAGAACCGCGAACTCATGGACGCCCTTGAGCTGGTCGCCAAGAGCCCGGTGGACGCCGTTTACGTCGTGGACAGCTTCGGCTCTTTCTACCCCCTCAAGGTGCGCGAGCTGACCGTGATGTACCGCTCCATCCTCGAGCCGGCGGGCAAGCAGATCGGCATCCACGCCCACAACAACCAGCAGCTCGCCTACGCCAACACGATCGAGGCCCTCATCAACGGCGCCAACTGGCTCGACGCCACCATCCACGGTCTCGGCCGCGGCGCCGGCAACTGCCCGCTGGAACTGCTCGTCGGTTTCCTGAAAAATCCGAAGTTCCGCGTGCGTCCGCTGCTCGAGTGCGTGCAGGAGCATTTCGTCCCGCTCCGCTCCCAGCTCGACTGGGGCTATTCCATCCCCTACCTGATCACGGGCCAGCTCAACCAGCACCCGCGGGCAGCCATCAAGGCGCGTTCCGGCGAACACCCCGACGACTATGTGGGCTTCTACGACATGATGATGGAGAAGGAGTAGCCGCGCCGCATCCCATGGCGGAATCGCTTTTGCAGGATTGGGGTGACCCGCAACCCTCCGCCCTCGCGGTCCTCGCCGCCGAACGGCGGAGGGCCGGACATACCGTGACCGATCTGGTGACGGCCAACCCGCAGGAGCACGGTTTCGAGTTCCCGCAGGATCTCCTCGCCGCAATCCTGGCGGAATCGGCGACAGCAGCGCGCACTTATGCCCCGGATCCCCGCGGCCGGGTCGGCGCACGCGAAGCCGTCGCCGCGTGGCACGGCGACCGGGTTGCGGCGGACCGTGTCCTGCTCACGCCCGGCACGAGCTTTGCCTACTGGATGGCGTTCCGCCTGCTGTGCGACGGTGGGGGAGAGGTGCTCTGCCCCACCCCGACCTACCCGTTGTTCGATGACCTGGCGCGCCTTGCCGGCGCCGCGGTGCGCCGCTACCACCTGCGCGAATCGGGCGCGCGCTGGGCGCTCGACCCGGACGAGGTCGAATTCCAGGTCACGCCGCGCACGCGCGCCGTCGTTGTCGTCTCCCCGCACAACCCCACCGGCACCGTCGCGGGAGCGGGGGAGCTGGCCGCCCTGGCCGCAATAGCCCGGCGCCACAATCTCGCCATCGTGTTCGACGAGGTCTTCCGCGATTTCACCCACACCGCCGACCGTGTGCCGCGCCCATCGGAGTTTGACGCCCCGCTGACCCTTACCCTCAACGGCTTCTCCAAGATGCTTTCGCTGCCCGGCCTGAAGGCCGCGTGGGTTGTTGCCGAGGGCGATCCTCCCGCCGCCGACCGCTTCCTCCACGCGGCCGAGTACGTCAGCGACACGTTCCTTCCCCTTTCCGAGATCACGCAGGCCGCCATCCCGTTGCTCCTGGAGCGTGCCGCCGCGATCCCGCCCCGGTTTGCCGCGCTATACACCCGTCGCATGGCCGAACTGGTCGCCTCCTGGCGTGCGGCCGGTCTGCCCGCCACCATGCCCGAGGCCGGACCTTACTTGTGCATCCCCCTGCCGTCGCCGGCCGGGGCACTGGCCGAACAGGCTCTCCGCGACCAGGGCATCCTCGTCCATCCCGGCTCTCTCTATGGTCTCGACGACCACCGCCTCGTCATGACCTGTGTGGCCGCCCCGCCCTGGCCGGTACGCGAACTGGCGGCCCTGGCCGCGGCGCCGGCTTCCCGCCCGTGAGTTCGGCGCAGGTTGACCCCGAGGACGGCGCACCCCTGTTTTTTTTGACCGCTGGGGGGATGCCGCTGTTTCGGTTCCGTTCCGGTTGATCCGGTTTCACGGGCTGGACGCCCGTGCTACCTCGGCGTAATCTTCGCTTTCTTCCTTCG
>JADHEF010000223.1_pt1 | contig 68088 bp, 49 predicted proteins | sample 8952391 | NCBI WGS metagenome assembly JADHEF01 (sample SAMN16124439, study PRJNA663245) | bioreactor sludge metagenome | isolation source: sludge (nitrite) | place: India:Bengaluru | collected 2019-02-28 | reverse complement strand
AACGTAGGAGCGAGCGCAGCTCGCGATGCGCCGCGCGGGCGGCGCTCGGTCTCACAGGCGCTGCAAAGGGTATGGCGAACACTCAACCCCCAGCCAACTCACTCCGCCAATTCGACCAGCACCGTCCCTTCGCTGACCATATCCCCTTCCTGGCAGAACAACGCGTTCACCGTGCCATCATGAGGCGCGCGAATGCTGTGCTCCATTTTCATGGCCTCCAACACCACCAGCGCGGTACCGGCTTCCACCCGCTGCCCCGGCGCCACCAGCACCCGCACGATACTGCCGTTCATGGGGGCGCCCAAGCCGCCCTGGTGACCGTGGCTGGCCTCGGCCTCGGCGATCGGGTCGAAGGCTTCGATGGCATGCATCTCGCCGCCCCACTGCAAGTACAACGTGGCCCCGCGGCGCATCGCCAGGTGCTGGCGACGCACGCCGTCGTGGTCATGCACCAACTGCTCGCCCAGTAACTGCCAGGTGGGCGCCGCACTGTGCTCCAGGCCCACAGCGTGGTCCTGGCCAGCACTGACCAAGTGCAGGCTACTGCGCGCGGGCAGGCCCAGGCGCAGGCCGCTGCGCTCGGCCCATGGCGAACCGGGGTCATCTTCGCGCTGCTGCCCGGCCAGGCCCTGCCGCCAGGCTTCGGCTGCGGCCTCCCAGAAACTGACCGGCAGCGGCTGTGGTGCCGGCAGCAAAGCGGCCTGGTGCCGCGCAATGAAGCCGGTATCCAGTTGCGCCGCGGCGAACGCCGGGTGCGCCAGAATGCGCCGCAGAAACGCGAGGTTGGTCTTCACCCCACCAATGGCGAATTCGTCGAGCATCGCCAGCAAGCGCAGGCGTGCCTGTTCGCGGTTGTCGCCCCAGGCAATCAGCTTGCCCAGCATCGGGTCGTAGAACGGCGACACCGCATCGCCTTCGCTCACGCCACTGTCCACCCGCCGGCCTTCGCCAGATGCCGATTCACGGTACAGCGCCAGCGTGCCGGTCGCCGGCAGAAACTCGTTGGCCGGGTCCTCGGCGTACAGGCGAACTTCAATGGCATGGCCGATCAGCGGCACCTGCTCCTGGGTGATCGGCAGGGCCTCACCGCACGCCACACGAATTTGCCAGGCCACGAGATCCAGGCCGGTAATGGCCTCGGTGACCGGGTGCTCCACCTGTAGGCGGGTATTCATTTCCATGAAGAAGAACGCGCCACGGGCGTCGAGCAGGAATTCCACCGTACCGGCACCGACATAGCCAATCGCTTGCGCCGCCCGTACCGCTGCCTCGCCCATGGCCCGGCGCAGTTCGGCCGACAGGCCGGGGGCGGGAGCTTCTTCGACCACCTTCTGGTGGCGGCGCTGGATCGAGCAATCGCGCTCGTTGAGGTACAGGCAATGGCCGTGCTGGTCGGCGAACACCTGGATTTCCACATGGCGCGGCTTGAGCACGTACTTCTCCACCAGCATGCGCGCATCGCCGAACGACGCCTGCGCCTCACGCTGGGCCGACGCCAGGGCATCGGCCAGCTGGCTTTCCTCCTCGACCACCTTCATGCCCTTGCCCCCACCGCCAGCGCTGGCTTTGAGCAGCACCGGGTAGCCGATGCGCCTGGCCGCGTCGCGGAAGGTGTCGAGGTCCTGGGCTTCGCCGTGGTAACCGGGCACCAGGGGCACCCCGGCGGCCTCCATCAACGCCTTGGCCGCCGACTTGCTGCCCATGGCGTCGATGGCGCTGGCCGGTGGGCCGAGGAAAATCAGCCCCGCCTGCTCGATGGCGCGGGCGAAGCCTGCGTTCTCGGACAGGAAACCGTAGCCTGGGTGAATGGCCTGGGCACCGCTGGCCTTGGCAGCAGCCAGCAGCTTGTCGACCAGCAGGTAGCTGTCGGCGGCCTTGGTGCCGCCCAGGTTCACGCGGATATCTGCCTCGCGGCTATGCCGCGCGTCACGGTCGATGGCGCTATGCACGGCGACGGTGGTCAGGCCCATGGCCTTGGCAGTGCGCATCACCCGGCAGGCGATTTCGCCGCGGTTGGCGACCAGCAGGGTGGTCAAAGCGGGGCGGCTCATGGGCGCGGCTCCTTGGTCTCAGCGGTTTGCCAGGCGGGTGGGCGTTTCTCCAGGAAGGCGCGCAGGCCCTCCTGGCCTTCGGCGCTGACGCGGATACGGGCGATGGTGTTCTCGCAGTAGCGGCGCAGCGCCGGGCTGAGTTCGCCGTCGTCCACTTCACGCAGCAGCTCTTTCGTGGCACGCAGGGCCAGCGGAGCGTTCTCCAGCAAGTTGTTCACCCATAGCGCCACCTGTGCGTCCAGCTCAGTGGCGGGGTACACCTCGGCCAGCAGGCCCAGTTCGCGGGCCCGTATACCGCTGAAGCGCTCGGCAGTCAGGGCATAGCGGCGCGCGGCACGCTCGCCGATGGCCTTGACCACGAACGGGCTGATCACCGCCGGGGCCAGGCCGATGCGCACTTCCGACAGGCACAACTGGGCGTCTTCGGCGCCAATGGCCATGTCACAGCAACTGATCAGGCCCAGTGCCCCGCCAAACGCCGCACCTTGGACCACGGCCAGGGTCGGTACCTTGAGCCGGTGCAGGGCGTACATCAGTTCGCCCAGTTCATGGGCGTCATCCAGGTTGGTGTTGAAATCCAGCTGCGCCGACTGCTGCATCCAGGCCAGGTCGGCACCGGCGCTGAAGTGCCGGCCACGCCCGCGCAACAGTACGAAGCGCAAGCCGGTATCGTCGGCCAGGCGATCGATGGCGACGATCAGCTCGCGGATCATCTGCGCGTTGAACGCGTTGTTCTTGTCCTCGCGGCTAAGCCACAGGGTGGCGAAGCCGCGGGGGTCGCGAATCACTTCGAGGGTGCTGAAATCGCTCATGGGGTCACATCCGGAAAATGCCGAAGCGGCTCGCTTCGATCGGCGCGTTCAGCGCAGCGGACAGTGCCAGGCCCAGGATGTCGCGGGTTTGCGCCGGGTCGATGACGCCGTCGTCCCATAGCCGGGCACTGGAGTAGTAGGGGTGGCCCTGCTGTTCGTACTGGTCGAGAATCGGCTGCTTGAGCCTGGCTTCGTCATCGGCACTGAACGGCTGGCCACTGCGCTCGCTTTGCTCGCGCTTGACCTGGGCCAGCACACCGGCGGCCTGCTCGGCGCCCATCACACCGATCCGCGCGTTCGGCCACATCCACAAAAAGCGTGGGTCGTAGGCACGGCCGCACATGCCATAGTTGCCGGCACCGAAGCTGCCGCCGATGATCACCGTGAATTTCGGCACCTGGGCGCAGGCCACGGCAGTCACCAGCTTGGCGCCATGCTTGGCGATACCGCCTTCCTCGTACTTCTTGCCCACCATGAACCCGGTGATGTTCTGCAGGAACAGCAGCGGGATACCGCGCTGGCAGGCCAGCTCGATGAAGTGCGCGCCTTTTTGCGCCGCTTCGGCGAACAGGATGCCGTTGTTGGCCAGGATCGCCACCGGGTAGCCATGCAGGTGGGCAAAGCCGCAGACCAGGGTGGTACCGAACAACGCCTTGAATTCGTCGAACAGCGAGCCGTCGACCAACCGGGCGATCACTTCGCGCACATCGAACGGCTGCTTGGCATCGGCGGGCACCACGCCATACAGCTCGTCGGCGGCGTACAGCGGTGCCACCGGGGCCAGGCGTTGCAGCTTGCCCAGCTTGTGCCAGTTGAGGTTGGCCACGCAGCGCCGGGCAATGGCCAGGGCGTGTTCGTCGTTGTCGGCGTAATGGTCGGCCACGCCACTGGTACGGCAGTGCACATCGGCCCCGCCCAGGTCCTCGGCACTGACCACTTCGCCCGTGGCGGCTTTTACCAGCGGCGGGCCGGCGAGGAAAATGGTCGCCTGCTGGCGCACCATGATCGCTTCGTCGGCCATCGCCGGCACGTAGGCACCACCGGCAGTGCACGAGCCCATCACCACGGCGATCTGCGGGATGCCCTGGGCGCTCATGTTGGCCTGGTTGAAGAAGATCCGACCGAAGTGCTCGCGGTCAGGGAACACCTCGTCCTGGCGGGGCAGGTTGGCACCGCCCGAGTCCACCAGGTAGATGCACGGCAAGCGGTTTTGCTGGGCGATGGTCTGCGCACGCAGGTGCTTTTTCACCGTCAGCGGGTAGTACGAGCCACCTTTGACCGTAGCGTCGTTGGCCACGACCATGCATTCCACGCCTTCTACGCGGCCGATGCCGGCGATCACCCCGGCAGCCGGCACGTCCTCGCTGTAAACTTCGTGGGCCGCCAACTGGCCGATCTCGAGGAACGGCGAGCCCGGGTCCAGCAGGCGGTCGATGCGCTCGCGTGGCAGCAGTTTGCCGCGGGAGGTGTGCCGTTCCTGAGCCTTGGGCCCGCCGCCCTGGGCGACCTGGGCCAGCAGGCCGCGCAGGGCCTGGACCTGGGCGGCCATGGCGGCATGGCTGTGGGCATAATCCGCCGCCTTGGTATTGAGCTGTGACTTGAGAATCATCATGACCCCTGGCGCAGATCAGCGCGTCTCGTTGAACAGTTCGCGGCCGATCAGCATCCGACGGATTTCGCTGGTGCCGGCACCGATCTCGTAGAGCTTGGCATCGCGCAGCAGGCGGCCAGCCGGGAATTCATTGATATAGCCGTTGCCGCCAAGGATCTGGATGGCTTCCAGGGCCATTTGCGTAGCCCGCTCGGCGGTGTACAGGATGACCCCGGCAGCGTCCTTGCGGGTGGTCTCGCCACGGTCACAGGCCTGGGCCACGGCATACAGGTAGGCGCGGCTGGCATTGAGCTGGGTGTACATGTCGGCGATCTTGCCCTGGATCAGCTGGAACTCGCCGATGCTCTGGCCGAACTGCTTGCGGTCGTGAATGTACGGCACCACCAGGTCCATGCAGCTTTGCATGATGCCGGTCGGCCCGCCCGACAACACCACGCGCTCGTAGTCCAGGCCGCTCATCAACACGCGTACGCCGCCGTTCAGCTGGCCGAGAATATTGTCTTCCGGTACTTCGACGTTGTCGAAGAACAGCTCGCAGGTGTTGGAGCCGCGCATGCCCAGCTTGTCGAACTTGTTGCTGCGGCTGAAGCCTGGCCAGTCGCGCTCGACGATGAACGCGGTAATGCCGTGGGCACCCTTGTCCAGGTCGGTCTTGGCATAGATCACGTAGGTATTGGCGTCGGGGCCGTTGGTGATCCAGGTCTTGCTGCCATTGAGTACGTAGCGGTCGCCGCGCTTTTCTGCGCGCAGCTTCATCGACACCACGTCGGAGCCGGCATTGGGCTCGCTCATGGCCAGCGCGCCGATGTGCTCGCCGCTGATCAGCTTGGGCAGGTACTTGAGTTTCTGTGCGTGGCTGCCGTTGCGGTTGATCTGGTTGACGCACAGGTTGGAGTGGGCACCGTACGACAGTGCCACCGACGCCGAGGCCCGGCTGATTTCCTCCATGGACACTACGTGGGCCAGGTAGCCGAGGCCGGCGCCGCCATATTCTTCCGACACGGTGATGCCCAACAGGCCCATGTCGCCGAACTTGCGCCACATATCGGCAGGGAACAGGTTGTCATGGTCGATTTGCGCGGCACGCGGGGCCAGCTCGGCGGCGACGAAGGTGCGCACCTGGTCACGGAGCATGTCGATGGTTTCGCCCAGGGCGAAGTTCAGGGTGGGGTAATGCATGCAGGGGCACCTTGTTGTTCTTGAAATGGGTTACACCGTAGCTCATGGAGCTGTCGCCGGACCCTGTGGGAGCGGGCGTGCCCGCGAACGCATCAGCAGGGCCGCCGTCATTTCCTGAATGATCGCATTCGCTGGCCCGCCCGCTCCCACAGGGTTCGGCTTCACGCCTGAGGATCGGTGTTGTTCATCACCTTTACGTTAACGTAAACCTGGCTTGGGCCGGGTGTCAATCTGATCGTCACCTTTACGTAAACGTAAATCTGCGCCAGAGTATCTCCGCTTGCTTCAGCCGTGCCCAGAACAACCACAAGAAGGGACACCCATGAGTCAACCAAGCTATACCCGCGGCCGCCAGGACCAACCGTTGCTGACCCAGACCATCGGCCAGGCCTTTGACGCCACCGTGGCGCGTTGCGCCGATGGCGAAGCCCTGGTTTCGCGCCACCAGGGCCTGCGCTACAGCTGGCGGCAACTGGCCGAACAGGTCGACGGGTGTGCCCGCGCCTTGATGGCGCTGGGCCTGAACCGCGGCGACCGGCTGGGCCTTTGGTCACCCAACTGCGCCGAATGGTGCGTGTTGCAACTGGCCAGTGCCAAGGTCGGTGCGATCCTGGTCAACATCAACCCGGCCTACCGGGTGGGTGAGCTGGAATACGTGCTGCGCCAGGCCGGGTGCCGTTGGCTGGTCTGCGCCGATGCTTTCAAAAGCTCCGATTATCACGCCATGGTTCAGGCGCTGGTGCCAGAGCTGGCGAGCGCCCCCGCGGGCGCACTGGCCAGCCAGCGCCTACCCGAGCTGCGCGGGGTCATCAGCCTGGCAGCCAACCCGCCGGCTGGTTTCCTGGCATGGCAAGCCCTGGCCGGGCTGGCCGGGCAAACTTCGAGCGAAGCCTACCTGGCCCGCCAAAGCGGGCTGCAGTTCGACCAACCGGTGAATATCCAGTACACCTCCGGCACTACCGGTGCACCCAAGGGCGCCACGCTGAGCCACTACAACATCCTCAACAACGGCTTCATGGTCGGCGAAAGCCTGGGCCTGGGCGAGCGCGACCGCATGGTGATCCCGGTGCCCCTGTACCACTGCTTTGGCATGGTCATGGCCAACCTGGGTTGCATCACCCACGGCAGCACCATGATCTACCCCAACGATGCCTTCGATGCCGAACTCACCCTGCGTGCCGTGGCCGAGGAGCGTGCCAGCATTCTCTATGGCGTGCCTACCATGTTCATCGCCATGCTCGACCACCCGCTACGCGCCCAGGTGGACCTTTCCAGCCTGCGCAGCGGCATCATGGCAGGGGCGACTTGTCCGATCGAGGTGATGCGCCGGGTGATCGACCAGTTGCACATGGCCGAGGTGCAAATCGCCTATGGCATGACCGAAACCAGCCCGGTTTCGCTGCAAACCGGGCCAGAGGATGAGCTGGAGCTACGCGTTGCCACCGTTGGCCGCACGCAGCCACAGCTGGAAAACAAGCTGGTGGACGCTGACGGCTGCATCGTTCCGCGCGGCGAGATCGGCGAACTATGTACCCGCGGCTACAGCGTGATGCTCGGCTATTGGGACAACCCAGAGGGTACCGCGGCAGCCATCGACCCGGCCGGCTGGATGCACTCGGGTGACCTGGCGGTAATGGACGAACACGGCTACGTGCGGATCGTGGGGCGCAACAAGGACATGATCATTCGCGGTGGCGAGAACATCTACCCGCGCGAGCTGGAAGAATTCTTCTATACCCACCCGGCAGTGGCGGACGCCCAGGTGATCGGTATTCCGTGCAGCCGTTATGGCGAGCAGATCGTCGCATGGGTCAAGTTGCACCCTGGCCACACGGCCACCGCCGAAGAACTGCAATGCTGGTGCAAGGCACGCATAGCCCACTACAAGGTGCCGCGGCATATCCGTTTCGTAGACGAATACCCGATGACGGTAACCGGTAAGGTGCAGAAGTTTCGCATGCGCGAGATCAGCATCGCCGAACTCGGTGCCGATGGCGCGGGTTGACTGACCAGGCTGCCCGGTTTACCCGCACCGGCAGTTGCCCGCCTGCACCGACCTTGCAGGCGGCAAGGTCGGTAACCTGGTCTACCCTTAGGCTTTCACCGGTGGTTCCTGGTTCGGCGGGTCGCCCACCGTCGGCGGTTCGGTTGGCTTGACCGGCAGCTCGTCCGGGTCTTGCTCCGGCACGGGCGGCGGCAAGCTCGGGTCGTCGATGTTCGGATCGGGGGTTTCCGGTGATGTTGGAATGTTCATGGCCTGACCTCGCGTGGGTGGTTTGAAGAGGTACTGCAGGCTTGGACTTCGGCCAGCTGCGATTCGCTCAGTTTTTTTTGAACCCTCACGCCCGCGCCCGGCTCTGAACCCTTACCGCCACCAGCCTGAGGGAGCAAGGTCGATGTCACGAAACGAGCTTTTTGAAAGCGTGCCAATGGCCAACGATCATCCTGACCAGGCCATTAGCCTGGCCCAGGCGCTGCTGGCCCCACGCATCGTGATCGAGGACACCCAGCCGGTGCTCGACGCCGGCACCTTCGCCGCCAAGGCCATCAGCGGTCAACCGGTTGCCGTCAGCAGCAAGGTCTACAGCGATGGACATGACCGCCTGGCCGTGGTGCTCAACTGGCGCCCGGCGCACAGCCAGCGCTGGCACTCGGTGCCGATGCAGTCGGCGGGCAACGACCTGTGGCTGGCCGAGTTCACCCCCACCGAGCTGGGGCCGCACCTGTTCGGCATCCAGGCCTGGATCGACCCGTTCGCCACGTACTGCCACGACCTGGAAAAAAAGTACCACGCCGGCGTCGAGGTCAGGCTGGAGCTGGAAGAGGGGCGGCTGATGCTCGGCCAGGGCATTGCCCTGTGCGATGGCGCCGTGCGCAACGAGCTTGAGGCCGTGCTGCAGCGCCTGGCGGAGGTGGGCAGTGATGACCAGGTGGCGCTGCTGCTGGACCCGCGCACCGCCCGGCTGATGGCCGAGGCCGAGCACCGCAGCTACCTGGCCCGCAGCCGCGAATTCCCGCTCGATGTGGACCGCCCGGCTGCGCAGTTCGCCAGTTGGTACGAACTGTTTCCACGCTCGATAACCGATGACCCGCAGCGCCATGGCACCTTCAACGATGTGCACCAGCGGCTGCCGATGATCCGTGACATGGGCTTCGACGTGCTGTACTTCCCGCCCATTCACCCTATTGGCCTGCAGCACCGCAAGGGGCGCAACAATGCGCTCACGGCCGAGCCGGGTGACCCGGGCAGCCCGTATGCCATCGGCAGTGCAGAGGGTGGCCACGAAGCGATCCACCCGCAGTTGGGCAGCCGCGAAGACTTCCGCCGCCTGGTAGCTGCTGCTGCCGAGCACGGCCTGGAAATTGCCCTCGACTTCGCCATCCAGTGCTCCCAGGACCACCCCTGGCTCAAGCAGCACCCGGGCTGGTTCAGCTGGCGCCCGGACGGCACCATCCGCTATGCCGAGAACCCGCCAAAAAAATACCAGGACATCGTCAACGTCGACTTCTATGCCGCCGACGCAGTACCCAGCCTTTGGTTGGCGCTGCGCGATGTGGTGGTGGGCTGGGTCGAGGAGGGCGTGAAGACGTTCCGCGTCGATAACCCGCACACCAAGCCGCTGCCGTTCTGGCAATGGCTGATCGCCAATGTTCGCAGCCAGTACCCGGAGGTCATCTTCCTCGCTGAGGCGTTCACCAAGCCCGCCATGATGGCGCGCCTGGGCAAGGTCGGCTATGCGCAAAGCTACACCTACTTCACCTGGCGCAACACCAAGCAAGAGCTGCGCGAATTTTTCGAGCAACTCAACCAGCCGCCATGGAGCCAGTGCTACCGCCCCAATTTCTTCGTCAATACCCCCGACATCAACCCGTTCTTCCTGCACACCTCCGGCCGTGCCGGTTTCCTCATTCGTGCAGCATTGGCGACCATGGGTTCAGGGTTGTGGGGCATGTATTCCGGGTTCGAACTGTGCGAAAGCGCCGCGTTGCCAGGCAAGGAGGAATACCTGGACTCGGAGAAATACCAGCTGCGCCCACGCGACTTCAGCCAGCCTGGCAACATCATTGCCGAAATCGCCCAGCTCAATCGCATCCGCCGGCAGAACCCGGCCTTGCAAACCCACCTCGGCGTCGCGTTCTTCAACTGCTGGAACGACAACATCCTGTACTTCGCCAAGCGTACGCCCGAGCGCGACAACTACATCCTCGTGGCAATCAGCCTAGACCCGCACAACGCCCAGGAGGCGCACTTCGAGCTGCCGCTGTGGGAGCTGGGGCTCGATGACAACGCCCAAACCCAGGGTGAAGACCTGATGAATGGCCACCGCTGGTCGTGGTACGGCAAGACCCAGTTCATGCGCATCGAACCTTGGCACCAACCATTCGGCATCTGGCGAATCGAAAAGGCCGGTTAGGGCATAGGTACCGGGCCGCCTCGCGGCCCATCGCCGGTAAATAGGCTGCACGGCAGCCGCAACGCCAGCCAACACGGTCCACAGACATGCAAGGAGTCACCCATGGCCAAGCGTTCCCGCCCGGCAGCCTTCATCGACGACCCGCTGTGGTACAAGGACGCTGTCATCTACCAGTTGCACATCAAGTCGTTCTTCGACTCGAACAACGATGGCATCGGTGATTTCGCCGGCCTGATCAGCAAGCTGGACTACATCGCCGAGCTGGGCGTCAACACCCTGTGGTTGCTGCCGTTCTATCCTTCGCCGCGGCGCGACGACGGCTACGACATCGCCGAGTACAAGGCCGTGCACCCCGACTACGGCAGCATGGCCGATGCCCGGCGCTTCATCGCCGAGGCGCACAAGCGTGGCCTGCGGGTTATCACCGAACTGGTCATCAACCACACCAGCGACCAGCACCCTTGGTTCCAGCGCGCCCGCCACGCCAAACGCGGCAGCAAGGCGCGCGACTTTTACGTATGGTCCGATGACGACCAGAAGTACGATGGCACCCGCATCATTTTCCTCGACACCGAAAAGTCCAACTGGACCTGGGACCCGGTGGCAGGCCAGTATTTCTGGCACCGCTTCTACTCGCACCAGCCAGACCTCAACTTCGACAACCCGCAGGTGCTCAAGGCGGTAATCGGGGTGATGCGCTTCTGGCTCGACCTGGGCGTGGACGGGCTGCGCCTGGACGCCATCCCTTACCTGATCGAACGCGATGGCACCAACAACGAAAACCTCGCTGAAACCCACGGGGTGCTCAGGGCCATTCGCGCCGAGATCGATGCCAACTACCCAGACCGCATGTTGCTTGCCGAAGCCAACCAGTGGCCGGAGGACACCCGCCCGTACTTCGGCGAAGGCGACGGCGACGAATGCCACATGGCCTTTCATTTCCCGCTGATGCCGCGCATGTACATGGCCCTGGCCATGGAGGACCGTTTCCCGATCACCGACATCCTGCGCCAGACCCCGGAGATCCCGGCCAACTGCCAATGGGCGATCTTTCTGCGCAACCACGACGAGCTGACCCTGGAAATGGTCACCGACCGCGAGCGCGACTACCTGTGGAACTACTACGCAGAAGACCGCCGCGCGCGCATCAACCTGGGCATCCGTCGGCGCCTGGCGCCCTTGCTGCAGCGTGACCGCCGGCGCATCGAACTGCTCACCAGCCTGCTGCTGTCGATGCCCGGCACGCCCACGCTGTACTACGGTGACGAGCTGGGCATGGGCGACAACATCTACCTGGGCGACCGCGATGGCGTGCGCACGCCCATGCAATGGTCGCCGGACCGCAATGGCGGTTTTTCCCGCGCCGACCCACAGCGCCTGGTGCTGCCCCCGGTGATGGACCCGTTGTACGGCTACCAGACGGTCAACGTCGAGGCACAAAGCCACGACCCGCACTCGCTGCTCAACTGGACCCGGCGCATGCTGGCGGTGCGCAAGCAGCAGAAGGCTTTCGGCCGTGGCACGCTGCGCACGCTGAGCCCCAGCAACCGGCGCATCCTGGCCTACATTCGCGAATACACCGATGCCGATGGCAACACCGAGGTCATCCTGTGCGTAGCCAACGTTTCCCGCGCCGCCCAGGCGGCAGAACTGGAATTGTCACAGTACGCCGACAAAGTACCGGTGGAGATGCTCGGCGGCAGTGCGTTCCCGCCGATCGGTCAGCTGCCGTTCCTGCTGACTTTGCCACCTTATGGCTTTTACTGGTTCCTGCTGGCTTCGCACGATCGTATGCCCAGCTGGCACGCCCAGCCCACCGAGGGGTTACCCGAATTGATTACCCTGGTATTGCGCAAACGCATGGAAGAACTGCTGGCGGCGCCTGCCAGCGACACCCTGCAAACCAACATCCTGCCCCAGTACCTGCCGAAACGGCGCTGGTTCGCGGGCAAGGAAGGGCCCATAGACCAGGTACGGCTGTGTTATGGCGTGCGTTTCGGCACCGTCACTACGCCGGTATTACTCAGCGAGCTCGAAGTGCTCAGTGACGGCGTGGCCACCCGTTATCAATTGCCGTTCGGGCTGCTGCCCGAGGAGCAGATCAACAGTGCGCTGCCACAGCAACTGGCGTTGTCCCGGGTGCGACGGGCCCATCAGGTGGGTCTGATTACCGATGCGTTCGTGCTTGAGCCGTTCATCCGCGCCGTATTGCGTGCGTGCCAGGAAAGCACGCGGCTGGCGTGCGGCGACGCTGACGGCGAGCTGCGTTTCGACAGCACCGAGCAACTGGCCGGCCTGGGGCTGAATGAAGAAAGCGAGGTGCGCTACCTCAGCGCCGAACAGTCCAACAGCTCGGTGGTCATCGGCGACCGCGTGGTGCTCAAGTTGATCCGCCGGGTCAACCCGGGCATTCACCCGGAGCTTGAAATGAGCGCCTACCTGACCGCTGCCGGCTTTGCCAATATTTCACCACTGCTGGCCTGGGTCAGCCGCGTGGATGCGCAGGCAGCCCCGCACCTGCTGATGATCGCTCAAGGCTACCTGAGCAACCAGGGCGATGCCTGGGCCTGGACCCAGAACACGCTTGAGCGCGCTATCCGTGACCAGATGGAGCCCACCCATTCGGATACCGAGGCACATACCGACGCCCTCGCCGAACTCACAGCCTTTGCCGCCTTGTTCGGCCAGCGCCTGGGCGAGATGCACGTGTTGCTGGCAGCACCCACCGATGACCCGGCCTTCCAGCCGCGGCCCAGCGATGCCCAGGACCGCGAACGCTGGGTGACCCAGATCAGTGCCGAGTTGACCCATGCCCTCGACCTGCTGGCGCAGCACCGCGACCACCTGGACCGCGACAGCCAGGCGCTGGTCGACGACCTGCAGCAACAGCGTGACGGCCTGGTCGAGCACGTTCGCCAGCTGGCCGGGCAGGCCGAGGGCGGCTTGCTGATGCGCGTGCACGGTGACTTGCACCTGGGCCAGGTGCTGGTGGTGCAGGGTGATGCCTACCTGATCGATTTCGAGGGTGAGCCGGCCCGGCCCCTGGAAGAACGCAGGGCCAAACACAGCCCCTACAAAGATGTCAGCGGCGTATTGCGGTCGTTCGACTATGCTGCTGCGATGATCTTGCGCAGCGCGTCTACGGTGGACCTTTCCGAGGCGGCACGGCAAGCCCGGCAACGGGTGGCCCGGCAGTACCTGCACCAGTCGCGGCATGCCTTTATCGAGGCGTACGGCCTGGCCACCGCTGCCATGCCCCACGCCTGGCAGCAGGCGGAAGGCGAGCGCGCTGCATTGGAGCTTTTCTGCCTGGAAAAGGCCGCCTACGAAATTACTTATGAAGCCGAGAACCGGCCGAGTTGGCTGGCCGTGCCTTTGCATGGCCTGCATGGACTGATCAGTACCTGGGGAGAGTCAGAATGAACGTAACAACGCGTGAAAACGGCGGCCTTCGGCAACGGGACCTCGATGCCCTGGCCCGCGCCGAACACGCCGATCCATTTGCGGTACTCGGCCCCCATGACGACGGCGCAGGCGGGCAGGTGGTCAACGCCTTCCTCCCCGGCGCCCTGAATGTGCGCATTCTTGCCCGCGAAGACGGGCGCCTCCTCACCGAAATGGCGCAGGGCAGCCTGCCAGGCTTGTTCACCGCGCACCTCGATACAGCACAGCCTTACCTGCTGCAGATCGGCTGGGCCGGTGGCGAGCAGGTGACCGAGGACCCGTATAGCTTCGGTCCGCAACTGGGCGACATGGACCTGCACCTGTTTGCCGAGGGCAACCACCGCGACCTGTCCGGGCGTTTCGGCGCGCAGCCGCTGCAGGTCGAGGGCGTCGACGGGGTGTGCTTTTCGGTGTGGGCCCCCAACGCCCGGCGGGTATCGGTGGTGGGCGACTTCAACAATTGGGATGGGCGTCGCCACCTGATGCGCCTGCGCCATGGTGCCGGGGTGTGGGAGCTGTTCATCCCCCGGCTGGGCGTGGGTGAAACCTACAAGTTCGAAGTGCTCGGCAAGGATGGCATCCTGCCGTTGAAGGCCGACCCCCTGGCCCGCGCCACCGAATTGCCGCCGAGCACGGCGTCCAAGGTAGCGGGTGAGCTGGGCCATGCCTGGCAAGACCACGACTGGATGGCGCAACGGGCGCAGCGCCATGCGTACAACGCGCCATTGTCGATCTATGAGCTGCACCCCGGCTCCTGGCGCTGCGAAATGGACGAGGCCGGCGAAGTCGGGCGCTACTACAACTGGCGGGAACTGGCCGAGCGCCTGGTGCCGTATGTGCAGGCGCTGGGCTTCACCCATATTGAACTGCTGCCGATCATGGAACACCCGTTCGGCGGTTCCTGGGGCTACCAGCCACTGTCGATGTTCGCCCCCACCTCGCGCTACGGCAGTGCCGAGGACTTCGCCGCCTTCATCGATGCCTGCCACCAGGGCGGCATCGGGGTATTGCTCGACTGGGTACCGGCGCACTTCCCCACAGACGAACATGGCCTGGCGCGCTTCGACGGTACGGCCCTGTACGAGTACGACAACCCGCTGGAAGGCTACCACCAGGACTGGAACACGCTGATCTACAACCTGGGCCGCAATGAGGTGCGCGGGTTCATGATGGCCTCTGCGCTGCATTGGTTGAAGCATTTCCACATCGACGGGCTGCGCGTCGATGCGGTGGCCTCGATGCTGTACCGAGACTATTCGCGCAAGGCCGGCGAGTGGGTGCCCAACCGCCACGGCGGGCGCGAAAACCTCGAGGCCATCGACTTCATTCGCCACCTCAACGGTGTGGCGGCCCATGAGGTGCCGGGGGCGTTGATCATCGCCGAGGAGTCCACCGCCTGGCCCGGGGTCAGCCAGCCGATCGAGCAGGGCGGGCTGGGCTTTGCCTACAAATGGAACATGGGCTGGATGCACGACACCCTGCACTATATCCAGAACGACCCGGTCCACCGTGCCCACCACCACAACGAGATGAGCTTTGGCCTGGTGTATGCCTACTCCGAGCATTTCATCCTGCCCATTTCCCACGACGAAGTGGTACACGGCAAGCACTCGCTGATCGACAAGATGCCCGGCGACCGCTGGCAGAAGTTCGCCAACCTGCGCGCTTACCTGGCCTTCATGTGGGCCCACCCCGGCAAAAAGCTGCTGTTCATGGGCTGCGAATTTGGCCAGTGGCGGGAGTGGAACCACGATAGCCAGCTGGACTGGTACCTGCTGCAGTACCCTGAGCACCAAGGCGTGCAGCGCCTGGTGAGTGACCTCAACCGGCTGTACCGCGAAGTCCCGGCGTTGCATGAGCAGGACTGCCAGCCACAGGGCTTCCAATGGCTGATCGGTGACGATGCACAGAACAGCGTGTTTGCCTGGCTGCGCTGGAGCAGCAGTGGCGAACCCGTGCTGGTGGTCGCCAACTTCACCCCGGTTCCGCGTGAGGGTTACCGCATCGGCGTGCCGTTCGGCGAGCGCTGGCAGGAGCTGTTGAACAGCGATGCCGAGATGTACGCCGGCTCCAATGTCGGCAACCTTGGGCTGGTGCACAGCGAAGACATCGCCAGCCACGGCCAGCCGCAGTCGCTGGCCCTGAACCTGCCCCCGCTGGGTGTGCTGGTGATGAAGCCCGCCTGATGCACCTGCTGTGCTGGCCCTGCCGCTGGTTTGCCGGCGCCAGGGCCAGCGCAGGCTACCACCGCATGCGCACTCCAAGGCTGCCAATCAGCCCATTGAGGTCATTGCCATCCACATCGCTGCTGTAGTCGGCACTGACGAACATGGCCACCGAGGGCGTTACCCGCGCCACCAGCCCCAGGCCCAGTTCCACCGTTGTCGAAAAGCGCGAACTGGAGATCTTGTCGACCTGTTCCAGCTTCACTTCGTCAGGGTTGCTGAAGTCATACCACACGTTGGTCCGCACATAAGGCTCCAGGGGCATGCCGCGCATTTCATAGCGCCCGGACAATGTGGCGCCGACGCGGCCGCTCCAGCTGGGCTGGCTGTCGAAGGCCTGCCGGGTTGCGTGCTGCCCTTGGCTGCCGGGGAAGAACTGCTGGTTCATCAACTGCGCCTGGGATTCGATCACCCAACTGCCAGCCAGGGGGATCGGATAGCCGCCCTCCACCGAGAAAGTCATCGCGTGGCCACTGTCGCCCGGCCGTTGGCCGGTGTCACCCCGGCCATCCACCTCGATGCGCGAACCCACGGCCACGGCATTCAGGTGCCAGCCCTGTGCGTGGGCCATGCTCCAGTACATGCCCTGGCTTTCCCCGGTCAGTTGCGCGGCATTGCGCGGCTTGTCGCCCAATAGCGGGCGCATGCCATTGAAGCTGCTTTGCAGGTTGTTGTGGCCGACCACCCTCCCGGCGCGTTGCACATCGCCTGCTGGCGTTGCACGCACGAACAGCTCGGGGCCGGTCATCAGCTGCTGGTCGGGCGCTGCGAGCAGTTCGGGCGCTTGCGTGCCGTTGCGGGGTAGGGGCGGATAAAGCTGTGACCACTCATACGCGAACGTTTCCACCGGGGTTGCCAGAAGCAGCGACGTGGAAACCGCGTAGAAAAGACGGTCGATGCGCACGGGGCTCGAAGTGGTTTTCATGGCGGGTCTCCTTTGCTCTTGTGAAGTACAGCTTGAGGACCTGGTCTGTTGTCACAGGCTGTACGGCAAAACAGAGGGCGACCCAAACCAGCACGCCCGCTTCGGCACACGCGCCCAAAGGCGCGCGCTAGAGGCTCGGCGCGAGATTCTTACTGCTCGGTAATCTTCAGCTAAGGAGAGGGGAGGGCTTGCGTCAAGAAAATGTGAAAGGCCCGTTCACCTTTTGTGGGGGTGACCAAGGCGCTGATTCAAAAGAAAAACCGTGCTGCTATAGCGGCGTTTGCTATTTCCCGCACGGGCGCTATGAAGAATGATTGCTAGCGCCACGCTTCGACAGTGGCGGCGTTCGATCTCACAGGCACTGAAGAGGCCGCGGCGGGCACCTGCCCACCGCGCCTGCCCGGTTCACTCGTCTTCGCGTTGCAACACCATCAACACCATAGAGCGCCCCTTCACCTCGAAGGTGCTGTCGAACTGCAGGTGCTGGCCCTTGCGCAGTTCGGGCCGGTCAGTGTCGATCAGGCAGTTCCAGTGGTCGCCATCCGGTACTGTCGGCAGCTTGAACGGCACCACATCATGGTGCGAGTTGACGATCAGCAGCACGGTTGCCTCGGCGCCGGGCCGGGCAATACCGCTGACCTGCGCGCGGCCATCGATCAGCATGCCCAGGCAGCGGCCGTGCGGGTCTTCCCACTGCTCCACGGTCATCTCGCCGCCATCCGGCGCCAGCCAGGTCACGTCCTTGACCCCGATCGCTTCATTGTAATCGCCGACCAGGAACCGCGAGCGGCGCAGTACCGGGTAGGTGAGGCGCAGGCGAGTCAGGCGCTTGACGAAGGCCAGCAGCTCTTTGCCTTCCTCGTCGAGGTCCCAGTTGATCCAGCCGATCTCACTGTCCTGGCAGTAGGCGTTGTTGTTGCCGTGCTGGGTGCGGCTGAACTCGTCGCCCGCCACGATCATCGGCGTGCCCTGGGCCAGCAGCAAAGTGGCGAAGAAATTGCGCATCTGGCGCATGCGCAGGGCGTTCACGGCCGGGTCTTCGGTCGGCCCTTCGGCGCCGCAGTTCCACGACAGGTTGTTGTCGGTACCGTCCTGGTTGTTTTCGTCGTTGTCTTCGTTGTGCTTGTGGTTGTACGACACCAGGTCGCGCAAGGTAAAACCGTCGTGCGCGGTGATGAAGTTGACCGAGGAGTACGGCCGGCGGCCGCGGTTGTTGAACATGTCGCCCGAGGCCGTCATGCGCGCGGCAAAGTCGGCCAGCTGGCCTTCATCGCCTTTCCAGAAGGCGCGCACGGTGTCACGGAAGCGGTCGTTCCATTCGGCCCAGCCGGGGGCGAAGTTGCCCACCTGGTAGCCGCCCGGCCCGCAGTCCCACGGCTCGGCAATCAGTTTGACCTGGCTCAGCATCGGGTCCTGGCGGCAGGCCACGAGGAAGCCGTGGCGCTCGCTATAGCCGTCATGGTACCGGCCAAGGATGGTCGCCAGGTCGAAGCGGAAGCCGTCCACGTGCATTTCGCCAGCCCAGTAGCGCAGCGAATCGGTGACCAGTTGCAGCACGCAGGGGTGGCTCAGGTCGAGGGTGTTGCCGGTGCCGGAGTCGTTGATGTAGTAGCGCTTGTCATCGGGCATCAGGCGGTAGTACGAGGCGTTGTCGATACCGCGCATCGACAGGGTCGGGCCGCGTTCGTTGCCCTCGGCGGTGTGGTTGTAGACCACATCGAGAATCACCTCCAGCCCGGCGTCGTGCAGGTGCGCGACCATCTCCTTGAACTCGGCGATCTTGCCGCTGGCCAGGTAGCGCGGGTGGGGCGCGAAAAAGGCGATGCTGTTGTAGCCCCAGTAGTTGTTCAGGCCCTTGTCCAGCAGGTGCTGGTCGTTGACGAACGCGTGAATCGGCAACAACTCGATACTGGAAACACCCAGGTCCTTGATGTGCTTGAGCAATTCGTCATTGGCCAAGCCGGCAAAGGTACCGCGCAGCTCCTCCGGCACGGCGGGGTGGCGCATGCTGATGCCGCGGGTGTGCGCCTCGTAGAGGATGGTGCGCTCCCAAGGTACTTGTACGCGCTCGTCACGGCCCCAGGTGAAGGCCGGGTCGATCACCTTGCACTTGGGCACGAAGGGGGCGCTGTCACGTTCATCGAACGACAGGTCGTCGTCGGGGTGGCCGATGGTGTAGCCAAACAGTGCCTCGGACCACTTGAGTTCGCCGACCAGCTGCTTGGCATAAGGGTCTATCAGCAGTTTGTTGGGGTTGAAGCGGTGACCGTTTTGCGGCTCGTACGGGCCATAGACGCGGTAGCCATACACCAGGCCAGGGTGCGCATCGGGCAGGTAGCCATGGTAGATCTCGTCCGTGTATTCGGGCAGCTCGATGCGTTCGAGCTCATGCTCGCCGGTGGCGTCGAACAGGCACAGCTCGACCTTGGTGGCATTGGCCGAAAACAGGGCGAAGTTGACGCCCAGCCCATCCCAGGTGGCGCCGAGGGGAAAGGGTTGGCCTTCGCGGATGCGGGTTGGGGCAACCGAGCGGGTTTTCTTTGGGGTACGGGGGCTCATGGCAATCCTCAAATGGCCGTGGTGGAAGGTATGGAAGTGATGCAGTGCTGCCCAGGTGCCCTATCGGTGGCGCCCGGTCCCCTGAAGCAACCACGACCGCCAGCCGTGTGGCGATCATGGGGGAGCGGGCAGGCCGCGAAGTGGCCGAAACCGGTTTAACCGGCAGTTGGCTTTTTGACTGCCCTTGGTTTCTTCGCCGCCGCGGGTTTAACCCCCGGCAGTGCCGCTACCTTGGGTTCGGCCGGCGGCTTGGGCTCGGCTGCCGGCTTGGGTTTGGCAGGGGCCCGCTTGCGCGGTGCGGCTTTTGGTGCCAGGGCCTCGGCCTCGGCCAGCTTGCGAGCCATTTCCCAGTGGCGGTCTTCCTGGCCGGCGGGTTTACCTTCTGACTCCCAGATCTGGTAGGCAAATTCGCGAATACGCTTTTCATCGACACTCATCGAAACGCTCCTGATGCTCAAGATTGTTGGATCAACAGGTTGACCGGAAACTCCGCCAGCACGGCGCTCAACATCAGCTCCCTTGATGAGCTGACCGCCGCGCATGGGAAAAGTCCCGTCGAATTGGCAGGTGATACGGCAAACGGTAAAACCAGCCGGGTGTCGTCCCAGTTCTGTGCCGGGATCAACGGTGTTGGCGCGCTGCCGAGCAGGCTGCTGGCCAGGCGCGGGGCCACGACGATGGCGCGTTCGCCTTCACCCAGCCGGGCGAAGGCGACGACCTTGTCGGCATGCCGGCCCTGTACCGTCAGCGGCAGGTAGGCACCGCGGCGGAACAGCTCGGCATGTGCCTGGCGGCAGTCCAGCACACGGGCGACCAAGGCCTGCTTGAGGCGGCCGTCGCGCCAGTGCGACAGCAGCTCGGCCACGGGGGTGGCGCTTTCCAGGGTGGCACGCCGCAAAGCGTAGTCCACGGCGCGGCGGTTGTCCGGGTCGACCAGGCTCAGGTCCCAGTACTCGTTGCCCTGGTACAGGTCGGGCACGCCCGGGGTGGTCATGCGCAGCAGGGCTTGCACCAGGCCATTGAGGGCGCCGGGGCAGGCGAGCAGTTGTGCGGCATCGGCCACCGATTGGCGCAACTGCTGGTTTTCACTGCCCAGCAGCAAACCGTCCAGGTATCGGGCACAGGCCGCCTCGTAGGCTTCGTTCGGTGCGTTCCAGCTGCTGCGCAGCTTGGCCTCGCGCAGGGCCTTCTGCTGCCACTGGCGCACGCGTTCGGCGTATTGGCGCAAGGCGTTGGCGTCGTGCAGGTCAAGGTCCAGCGGCCAACTGCCGAGCAGCGTCTGCAACAGCATCAGCTCGTCGCCGGGGCTGGGCGCCAGGCCGTCCTCCAGCGGCGCACGCAGCGGCGCCGCCAGCTCGCGCCAGTGCTCCACGCGGCTGGCCAGCCACGGCCCCCGCTCGCTGAGCACGGCCAGGCGGGCGCGTGTGTCTTCGCCACGCTTGTGGTCATGGGTGGCGGTGGCCAGCAGGTTGTCGGGGAAGTCGCGCAGGCGCCGTTGCGCTTCGTTATGGAAGTGTGCCAGCGGGGCACTGAAGCGCTCGGCCTCGAAGCCCACATCGTTGCGCGACAGCAGCCGCGCGCTGCGGTAGAAGGCCGTGTCCTCCACCGCCTTGGCGGCACTGGGTGCGGTCAGTTGCTGGAAGCGCACGCAGGCATGGCGCAACTGCTTGCGCGCGCGCCCAGGCGGCAATTGCCGCCAGCCTTGGCCACCCAGCCACTGTTCCAGTTGGTCGAGCAACGGCCAGTCGGCTTCGGCCAGGTCCTGGCGGGCATTGGTCAGGGCTTGCTGGAAAAACACTTCGTCTTCAGCCGGGCGCCCGCAAGCATTGAAGTAGGTGCGGTACACCGGATAGTGCGCCACCAGCGCCTGCAGGGCACGGCGGATGGCGCCCAAGGTCAGGTCGCGGGTCATCAGGTCGTTGCGGGCGACCTGCAACAGCGCCTGGGCTACCGACTCGCAGTCGCCTGCCAGGCTGGCATTGAGCACCAGGTGGCGCGCCTGGCGCACTTCTTCAGCAAAGGCCGGGCGCTCGCTGACGTTGGCCCACAACTCGGTCAGCGGTGCTTCGCCGGCCGGGTCGTGCTGCAGCAGCGATACCTGGTTCATGAACTCGTAGCCAGTGGTGCCGTCGGTGTGCCAGTCGAGGTGCAGGTGTTCGCCGCTGCCGAGAATCTTTTCCACGTAGATCGGGAAGTGTTCGACCGCGGCGTTCAGCGGCCGACTGGCCAGCAGGCCGTCGACGCGCCGGCGCAGCTTGCGGCAATAGCCGCGCGGGTCGGCCAGGCCGTCGATATGGTCAATGCGCAGGCCGTCCACCAGGCCGCGTTCGATCAGCTCGAAGAGCTTGGCGTGGGTCGCCTCGAACACCACCGCGCGCTCGACCCGCAGGCCACCCAGTTCGTTGATGTCGAAGAAGCGCCGCCAGTTGATGTCGTCGGCGGCGGTGCGCCAGCTGGCCAGCCGGTAAGTCTGGCGCTCCAGCAGCAGGTGCAGGCGCTTGAAGCCGCTTTCGGCACGGCTGTCGAACGCCACCAGGGCCGATTCGAGGTCGGCACCCTGCTGCACCAGGCGCGCCAGTTCGGCCTGCAGGGGCAGGGCGTCAGCCAATGGCGTGGCCGCTTCGCCCAGCGCCGTGAAATGCTCTGCCAGGGCCTGCAGGGCGGGGTCCGGGCTCAGGGCCAGGATCCAGCCGTAGTCGATCGGGCAAATCGGGAAACGGTGCTGGTAGTGGGCAACTTGCAGCACGCCCCGGTCCTTGTCGAACTCCAGCGGGAGTTCGCCGTTTTTCAAGCACACGCCATAGTCGTTGCCCAGGAACGGCAACAGCAATTGCCCGGCCAACAGCGGATCGCTGGAATGCCACTGGATGTCGAAGAATTCTGCGTACGGGCTACGCCGGCCCCAGGCCAGCAGGCATTGCCACCACGGGTTGTCCGCGCCGCCTACGGCCATGTGGTTGGACACGGTGTCGAGGATCAGCCCCATGCCATGCTGGCGCAAGGCCGCTACCAGGCGCTGCAACGCCGCCTCGCCGCCCAGCTCGGGGTTGACCTGGGTCGGGTCGACCACGTCGTAGCCGTGGCGTGAACCGGCACGGGCCTTGAGGATGGGTGAGGCATACAGGTGGCTGATGCCCAGTTGGGCGAAGTAGGGCACCAGCGACACGGCGTGGTCGAGGGTGAAGTCACTGTGGAACTGCAGGCGCAAGGTGGCGCTCAAGGGCTTCATCGGTCACGCTCCCAGGCTTGTTCGCGGGCTTGGGCAAGCAGCTCCAGGCGCCGCGCGGCATCGTCGTCATTGAGCAGTTCATGCACCGGGCGGGCGAAGCGCCGGCGCCAGTTGGGGTGGCCGGTGGTGGTGCCTGGCAGGTTGGGTTGCTCGTCGCAGCCCAACAGGTCTTCCAGCGGTACCAGCACCAGTGGCGCCCGGGTATGGCCCACGTAGCGGATGGCGGCATCGATCACGGCGTCATCGTCGTTGAGCACGCCATAGTTGGCTTGCAAGGTGCGGCGCAGGCCGTCGTGTTGTTTCTGGCGGTCGTGGCGCCAGTGCAGTTCGGTGGCAGCGTCAATGAGTTGCAAGCGGTGGCTCCAGTCGATATCGCGGTTTTTCAGCCAGCCGGCCAGGGGCGCCAAGTCGTGTGTACCGGTAGTGGCCAGGGCGTTGTCGGGCCAGTCGAGTATCGGCGTGAACTGCCCAGGCTGGCGCTGCTCGAAAGGCAGCACGCGCATGCCCAGCACGGCTTTCTCGGCCAGGGCTTCGCGCAGGCCGGCGGGCACCGTGCCCAGGTCTTCGCCAAGGATGATGGCCTGGTGGCGGTGCGATTCCAGCGCCAGCAGCCGCAGTAGGTCCTCCAGCGGGTAGTTGAGGTAGGCACCTTCGCTGGGCTCGGCGCCTTGCGGTATCAGCCACAGCCGGCGCAGGCCCATGACGTGGTCGATGCGCAGGCCGCCGGCATGCGCCAGGTTGGCCCGCAACATTTCGATGAACGCGCGGTAGCCGTTGCGCTTGAGGCCTTCGGGCGAAAAGGCGCAAATGCCCCAGTTTTGTCCGGCCCGGTTGAGAATGTCGGGCGGTGCGCCCACATTCAGGCCCGACAGCAATTCGTCCTGGCGGCTCCAGGCCTGGCTGCCGGCACCGTCGGCGCCAACTGCCAGGTCGGCGATCAGGCCCACCCTCATGCCGTTGCCGCGGGCGGCCTCGTGGGCGCGTTGCAGGCCTCGCTCGGTGAGCCATTGGCAGAACGCGTGGAACTCCACCTTGGCCGGGTAGGCCTCGGCGATGGCCTGGACTTGCGGGTGACAGGGGTCTTGCCAGGGCGTGGGCCAGTGCCGCCAGTCGGCGCCCAGGCCATGCTCCACGGCATGGGCCTGCAGCACTTCGAAGCGGCAATGATGCTCCAGCGCTTCCCCGGCGGCTTTGCGGAAACTGTCGAAGTCCTCGCGCAGCGGGTGGCTGCCTTGGCTGAACCCCTGGTACAGCGCCTCCAGCACACGCAGCTGGGCGCTGGCGGCACGTGGCCAGTCAACCAGTGGGCGCTGCTGCAGTTCTTCCAGCTGTTGCTCCAGGCCGCAGGCTTCGATGGCCATGCGCACTTCCCGTTCACCCAGCAGGGCGGCGGGGCTGGCGTACAAGGTATTGAGCAGCAGGCGGCTGGAGGGCGAGTAAGGGCTGTAATGTTCCTGGTCGATGGCCGACAGGGCATGAATCGGGCTGATGGCCAAGGCATCGGCGCCGCGCTCTGCGGCCGAGCGGGCCAGTTGTTCAAGGGCCAGGCAGTCGCCATAACCGCCGTCGCCAGGGCGGCGCAGGCTGTACAGCTGAACCGCCAGCCCCCAGCAGCGCGCGGGTGTTTGCTGCGCGCTGTGCTCAAGGCTGTCTTCAAGGCTATGGCAACGGGGCGGCGCTACGGCCACCGTGAAACGGCGGCTGTCGATTTCGACCTGGTGGTAGCCGACAGGCAGTTCACCGGGCAGGCGGGCCTGCCGGTCAAGTTCCAGCACACGCGTGGCGCTGTCCTCGAGGGTGCAACGGGCGACGCTGGCCGCGCTGAAATAGCGTGACAGGTCCAGCGGCTGGCCCTGGTCCGCCGTCAACAAGGGCGGTAGGTGCTCACTGTCGTCAGCGGTCTCCAAGGCCTGCAGGCTTGCGGCGATTGCCGCATCGTCGCCGGCCGGGTGGCCCAGGCTTTCGAGCAGGTTGCGCAGCACGTGGTCGCTCACGCGCTGAGGGCGGTCATTGGCGTCGATCCAGTCGCGGCTAAGCCCGACGCGGTGCGCCAAGCGGTGCAGGGCGGTTTCGCTCATGGGCGCTCCTGGGCAGGGGGAAGCAGGCTGACCACGCAGCTGTACGCCGCCAGTTGGCTGTCGGGGTGGCGAGCATCGCCGCTGTCGAACAACCGCAAGGGCGGTGGCGGCAGCTCGACCGGCTGCGGGCTGTCGGCCAGGTTCAGGTCGATGCGCAAGGTGTTGCCATTGCCCAGCTGCCAGCGTGCGGTGACTGCCTTGTCACCGTGCACCTCGGCGCCCAGCGCACAGCTGCCAGGCAGGTGCGGGATCACATGGTGGCGGCGCAGGTCGAGCAACTGCTGATACAGGCCATGCCAGCCGGCCAGCACCTGCTTGCTGTAAGGGCGCGATGCGGCATAGGTCTTTTCGGCGTTGGGGTCGGGGATGTGCTCGCGCTGCTCGGGGTCAGCGAAGGCCTTGAAATGGGCGAACTCGCCACGGCGGCCTTCGCGCACTGCATCGGCCAGTTCGTCGTGGAAGTCGGTAAAGAACAGGAAGGGCTGGCAACTGCCTTCTTCGTCACCCATGAACAGCAGGGGGATCATCGGTGCCATCAGCAGCAAGGTGGTGGCAGCGCGCAGCGCCGGCGGTGGGCACAGGCGGGTCAGGCGCTCGCCCAGGGCGCGGTTGCCCACCTGATCGTGGTTCTGCAAGAACAGTACGAAGGCACTGGGTGGCAGATGCGCACTGGGTTCGCCGCGCGGCGTACCGTGGCGGTTGGCCTGGCCCTGGAACACGAAGCCTTCGGCCAGGCAGCGTGCCAGCTGGTCGATGGGGCGGTCCTTGTAGTCGGCATAATAGCCTTCGGTTTCGCCGGTGAGCAGCACATGCAGGGCGTTGTGGCCGTCATCGTTCCACTGCGCGTCGAAGCCCTGTTGCAACAGGGTGGCCTGGTTGTGTTCGTTCTCCAGCACCAGCCACACGTGGCGCCCGGGCTCCACTGCGGCACGCACGCGCTCGGCCAGTTCCACCAGAAAATCGGGTTGGTCGATGGCATGTACGGCATCCAGGCGCAGGCCGTCGCAGCGGTAGTCGCACAGCCACATCAGTGCGTTCTGGATAAAGTATTCGCGCACCTGCGGGCGGCGGAAGTCGATGGCCGCGCCCCAGGGCGTCTGCCGGTCTTCCCGGAAGAACGGGCTGGCATACTGGTGCAGGTAATTGCCGTCAGGACCGAAGTGGTTGTACACCACGTCCACCAGCACCATCAGCTTTTCACCATGGGCCTGGTCGACCAACGCGCACAGTTGCTCGGGGCTGCCGTAGGTGTGCTGCGGGGCGTAGGGCAATACACCGTCGTAGCCCCAGTTGCGCTCGCCCGGGAACTGCCCCAGGGGCATCAGCTCTATTGCGCTGATACCCAGCGCGGCAAGCTTCGGCAGTTGCCGGGCTACGCCCTGGTAACCATCGAGCAGGCCTACGTGCAGCTCTTGAATGACCGCCTCGTGCCAGGGGCGGCCTAGCCACGGGTGCTGCCAGGGGTAGCTGGCCACATCCACCACCTGGCTGGGGCCGTGCACGCCAGTAGGCTGGTAGCGCGACGCCGGGTCGGCCACCTGCAGTTCATCATCAATTCGAAATTGGTAACGGTCGCCGGCCCGGCAGGGCGCCACGCCGCTGAACCAACCGTCTTCATCGGGCTGCAGGGCGATAGCCGGCTGCTGCTCCAGTTCCACGCTCACGCTGCGCGCATCGGGTGCCCATAGGGCGAAGCGCGCCGACGTGGCGTCCAGCAAGTGTGCGCCATGCCTGTGCATCTTACAGCCCTCGCTCAGTAGTGGCTCAGTTGTGCTTGCTTGACCAGGTCTTCGTACAGCCGGGCGTAGGGTTCCACCGCCTGGCACCAGTTGAACGGCTGGGTCATCGACAGGCAGCGCATGGCGTTGAGCAGGTCCTTCTTGCCATAAACGTAGAAGGCGCGGCCAAGCGCTTCGCGGTAGCTGTCGACGGTCGACTCGTTGAACAGGAAGCCCGTGACCCCGCACTCGATGGTGTCGGCCAGGCCGCCGGTATTGCGCGCCACTGGCAGCGAGCCAAAGCGCTGGGCATACATCTGGCTGAGCCCGCAGGGCTCGTAGCGCGAGGGCATCAGCAGGAAATCACTGCCGGCGAACATGCGCCGGGCGTCGGTTTCGTTGAAGCCGATGCGTACCCCGATACGGCCTGGGTGGCGCAGCGCCAGTTCGCGCATGGCCTGTTCTTCCTCCGGCTCGCCACGGCCGATGATCGCGATCTGCCCGCCTTGTTCGACGATGTAGTCGGCCACGCCCAAGGTCAGGTCCAGGCCTTTCTGGTAAACCAGGCGCGAAACCACTGCGAACAGTGGGCCGTCGGAGTCGTCCAGGCCGAACAGTTGGCGTACTTCGTGGGTATTGCGTGCCTTGCCTTCCCAGTCATTGATGCTGAAGTTGTGCTGCAGGTGCTTGTCGGTGGCCGAGTCCCAGCTTTCGTCGATACCGTTGGGTATGCCGCCAAGCAGGCCTTGCTGGGCTTTGCTGGCGAGGAAGCCATCCAGGCCGCAGCCGAATTCCGGGGTGGTGATTTCCCGGGCATAGGTGGCGCTGACCGTGGTGATGTGGCTGGAGTAGGCAAGGCCGGCCTTGAGGAACGACAGCTTGCCGTAGAACTCCATGCCTTCCTGCTGCATGGCGTGTTCCGGGATGGCCAGTTCGGGGCTGCAACCACGGCTGTACACACCTTGGTAGGCCAGGTTGTGGATGGTGAACAGGGTTGGCGTGTTGAGGCCGCGCCAGTGCATGTAGGCTGGCGCCAGGCCGGCCGGCCAGTCATGCGCATGCACCACTTCGGGCTTCCAGTGGATCATGCCTTCGCCGGCTGCGATTTCCGCCGCGGCCAGGCCCAGGCGAGCGAAACGGATGTGGTTGTCTGGCCAGTCGCGACCGTTGTTGGCGCCGTAGGGGGTGCCGTCGCGTTGGTACAGTTCGGGGCAGATGAGCACATAGATGACCAGGCCGTCGGGCATGTCCATGCGGCCGATCTTGCATGGCGGCAGGGCTGCGTGGCCGCCCAGTTCGCCGACGATATGGATCGGGTTGTCGCTTTCGACCACCTGTGGGTAGCCCGGGATCAATACCCGAACATCGTGCAGGTGCGCCAGGGCGCGCGGCAGGGCTGCAGACACGTCACCCAGGCCGCCCGTCTTGACCAGATCGGCGATTTCCGAGGTCACGAACAGAATCTTGCGCTTGTTGGGGTTGTGCTGGCGCTGGGCGCCGGGTGCCTTGGCTGTCGTGGCGAAATCCGGGGTGAGCGGTTCGCGCTTCTCGGTGATGAACGTGTTTACGTGTGGCTCGACAGCGGCACTGATCATACTTCTCTCCGTCCCTATGCTTGCCGGGTGCTGGCACCCGTGGCGTTGTTTCGTGCTAGTTCTCTCTGCTTGCTGAATACGTACTGCTTTCCATGCCCCATGGTCGTGCGCACAGGCACCGCGCGCTCGGCGTTCCGGCCGAAGGCGTTTGAGCGGGTAGGGGTGGTGGCCGAGGCTGGGGGATCCCGTTGCGTTTGGCCTACTTAGTTCCTGACCTGCCCGCGTTTCGTAAAGTTCGACTTATTTTCGTCACTCTTCCATTGAGCAAATCGCGGGCCGAAAACCGAGTGTAGGAGAGAAAAGGCAGAAAAGGTGACCCACTGGTCACATTTGAGAGCATGCGGGCTAGACGCAAACGTTGGCGTTTGTGAGTGGATGTGAACAAGCATGAAGCGGGGAGGGTAATTGCGTGCTGATGCCGCGCCTTTTTGTGGCGCGATGGAGGGCATGCGCCATGTTGGTGCGCTTGTGCTCGCCCGAAAAAGGGCCGTGGTTGGGCGCGGGGTTTATCCGCGAAGCGCCGCTCGCGCGGCGCTCGATCTGGCAGAAGGTGAGCCGCTACAGCCCTTCACCCAGCACCCGGTCGATGCTGTCGACGAAGTAATCCACGCTGGCCCGGCTGGTGCACATTGGCGGCTTAATCTTGAGAATGTTCAGGTGATCCCCTGTGGGTTGCATGAAGATGCCCAATTCCCGCAGCCTGTCGCAGAGCAGCTGGGTTTCCTGCGTCGCGGGCTCCAGTGTTTCGCGGTCACGCACCAGTTCCAGGCCCAGGTAGAAGCCCGAGCCATGCGCGGCGCCGGCCAGCGGGTGCCTGTCGACCAGCGCCTGCAGGCGCGCCTTGAAATAGCGCCCGGTGTCGCGGGCGTTGTCCCACAGGCCTTCTTCCTGCATCACGTCCAGTACTGCCATGCCAATGCGGCAACTGACCGGGCTGCCACCGGCAGACGAGAAGAAATAACCCTCGGCCTCCAGTGCTTCGGCAATGTCGCGGCGGGTAATGACCACCCCCAGCGGCTGGCCGTTACCCATGCCCTTGGCCATGGTGATGATGTCGGGCACCACGCCTTGCTGCTCGAAGCCCCAGAAGTATTCACCCAGGCGGCCATAACCGACCTGGACCTCGTCGGCGATGCACACGCCGCCCCTGGCCCGGACCTTGGCATAGGCCTCGCGCAGGTACCCCGCTGGCAGCGCGATGCCACCGGCATTGCCGTACACCGGTTCGCAGATGATGCCGGCCAGCTGTCGGCCACGGGCATCGAGGTCGGCCAGCTCGGTGTCGACATCGCGCAGGTAGTCTGCTGCGCTGTCGGCGCCACGGTAGCGGCCGCGGAAGGTATTCGGCGCCTCGACCGGGTGCACCCAGTCCGGGCGGGTGTGCAACGCCTGCGGGTTGTCGGCGATCGACGTGGAGATGGCATCGGTGGCCACCGACCAGCCGTGGTAGGCCTCCAGCACGCTGAGCAGGTCGCGCCCGCCGCTGTAGGCCCAGGCCAGCCGTATCGCCAGGTCGTTGGCTTCGGTACCGCTGTTGACCATGAATACCCGGTCGAAGCCTTCGGGTACCAGCTTCAGCAAACGCTCGGAGAACTCGGTGACGGCTGCGTAGTGAAAGCGCGAGTTGGTATTGAGCAACGACCACTGCCGCGCCGACTCGGCGACCATGCGCGGGTGGCCATGGCCCAGTACCGCAACGTTGTTGAGCATGTCGAGGTAAGCGCGGCCTTGCATGTCGAACAGGTAATTGCGCCAGCCACGTTCGATGTGGGGTGGCTGCGCGTAGTAGTGTTTCTGCGAGCGCGCGAAGCTGGCGTCGCGACGCGCCAACAGGGCCTGTGGGTCAGGCAGTGGCTCGGCATCGCAGTCCAGGCCCAGCAGCGGCGCGGGGGAAGGGCACAGGGCCAGCCAGGCATCGGCATGGGAAGGGCTGGCGAAGAACGGTGGCTGGGTGTCGGTGCCCAGGCACACTTGCACGCGAAGCACGCCGCAACTACGGCCCAGCGCCTGGCCCTGGGCCACGGCCTGGCCATCGGCTGGCGCATCCTGCAGCCCCTGTAGCCACAGGGCCCAGTGCGCAGTACGCAGGCAACCGCCAGCATCGCCATGGCGCTGCCAGGTGCCGGCCGCCGGTGCCTGGAGCAGGCTTGCGTGCGGCACATGCAGTTCAACGCCGAGTGCGCAAGTGGTCGGTTCTGCGGCGCGGTCGATATGGGTTTGCGACAGGCGATACTGCCCGTACAGGGTGCAGGCCGGGGCAGGTTGCCGGGTGAGCAGGTGCTGGTCGAAGCCAGGTTGCTCCCAGTTGCCCGCCTCATAGTGCGCACTGAGCACGCCGAGGTCGAGCCGGTGCACCGCCTGCCCTTGCAGTTCGGGAAGCAGCGGCGCGCAGCCGCTCATGTCTGGCGTGGCGACCGGCAACCCCGCAGCCCGCAGGATCGCTGCCTGCATCAGGGCGAAGGGTACGGCGGTGGCGGTATCGAAAATTTCCCACTCATGGGCGACATTGTCGCGGGTGTACTGGTTGCCTGGGTCCACCGCCAACTGCTGTGCGCTGCTCAGCACCAGTACTGCGGCGCGGTTCAGCACCAGTGGCCACAAGGCCCGTAGCTCTGCCTCGGTGAGTGGGTTGTGGGCCTGGTAGGCGCGGATCGCCGGGAGGATCCGCAGCGGGTCGCCTTCGGCGTGGTGCAGCAGCGCCGCACAGGTTACCGACAGGTCAGCGATGCGCCAGGTACGTAGCAGGTCGCCGAAGTCGATCAGCCCTCGCAATTGCCATTGGCGCTGGTCGTCGCGCGCCCACACGGTGTTGTCGTCGGTGATGTCCAGGTGCACGGCTTGGCTTGGCAGGCTGCCGATCAGGGGTGCCAGGTGGTGGGCAGCGACCGCGGTGGCCTGTGTGATGCGGCGGCGCTGGTCGGCATCGTGCAGCACAGGGAGCAGGTGCTCTATCAGCGTTTGCGCATGCTTGGGGTCCCATTGCAGGGGGCGCTCGAGGCCAGGGTGGTCGAAACCGGCCAAGGCCCGATCAAGCTTTGCGCAAAGCCCGCCCAGTTCGGCCATCAGTTGCGCCGGGAGGTGGGCAAGGCGCGTCAGCGGTTGCCCCTCGATGTATTCCAGCAGGCGTACCCGTAATGGCTGGTCTGCGACGTCCAGGGCCAGCAAGGCTTCGCCACTGAGTGCCGGGCGCACGCCTGGCACGGGCAGGCCATGCTCGCGCAGGTAGGCGAGGGCCGCATGCTGGGCCTCCAGTTCGACCTGGGCGTAGCTGCCATGGCATGCCTTGAGCACGAAGCTGCCTTGCGGCGCGACCACGCGCAGGTTCAGGTCCTGCTGGCTGCCCAAGGCCGACAACTCACCGGTGAGGCCGTAGTGGGCCTGCAGCAGGCCTTGCGCCTGGGGGGCGCTGAGCACAGGGCCTGGCAAGCTGGAACGCTGGACCAGCGCGTGGAGGGCAGGGGAGGCAGTTTGGGGGTGACTGGACATGGGCTCTACCGTTGAGGCGGGTGGACGGAGCGACTTTATGCCCTACCTGGCTGATGACTAAAGACGATCGTCATCAGATTTTCTGATGACTGGTGCAGTGGCTGTTAATCACTGAAACGGTACGTGTGTGCCCGTGAAACCGGGGGTTGGTGAACTTCCTTCGTGGGCCGATCTCTTACTAGGCAGGTGATGTTGCATCACCGTCTGTCGAAATTTAATGCGAAAAGTTGTACAAAAATTTCTCTCTGTACAAGTATTGATGTAGCGTAGTGCTATTACTCTATGCTTGGGTCCGCGTGGGACAGGTGAGATGCCATGAAAGTTGCCCCCGTTCCGCCCAATGAACCCGACCGTTTGGCGAAGATCGCCGAATGGTGCGTACTGCATCAGCCGCAGAGCAGCGAACTGACTGCGCTGGTCGAGATGGCCCGCCGCTACTTTTGCATGCCGATCTGCCTGGTTTCGATCGTAGGGGAGTGTGAGCAATGGTTCATGGCCAAGGCCGGGCTGGCCGCTGATGCCACCCCCCGGGATGTTTCATTCTGTGCCCACACCATTCTCCAGGCACAGCCACTGGAAGTGCTGGACGCTGCCCTGGACCCGCGCTTTGCCGACAACCCTCTGGTCACGGGTGAGCCTGGCATTCGCTATTACTGCGGGGCCCCGCTGCTGGTAGACAGCCAGGTGGCCATCGGCAGCTTCTGCATCATCGATACTGCACCACGGCCCGCCCTGGATGAGGCGCAACGGTCGATGCTGACGTCCTTCAGCGAAATGGCCATGCACATCATCGCCGGCATGCGCCGCAACAATTTTCACGACCAGGCCACCGGCCTGTTCAACCGCCTGAAGCTCGAATGTGATGTGGTGGCGGGCCTGGACCGGGGTAAGTCGCTGACCCTGTTGGCGGTGGACATCATGGCCGCCGAGGCCCTCAGCGATCTCATCCGCGGCCTGGGTTACAACTTTGCCCACGACCTGACGCTGCAGGCCAAGGCGCGCATCGCCAGCCAGCTGGATAACGGCTTGTCGTTGTACAAGATCAGCCCGACCCGCTTCGGTGTGCTGCTGGAAGACGCCGCCGACGTACAGCCTTTGTGCGAGCGGATTGTCGACGCCCTGCAAGCGCCTGCGCAGTGCCACCAGATTCCGGTGTTGCTGGACGCCGGTATCGGCATTGCCCCCATCACCCAGCAAAGCGAAGACCGCGACGGCCTGGAATGGATGCGCCGGGCAGTCGCGGCAGCGGATACCGCGCGGCGCACGCCTGGCCGGCATGCGTGGTACGAGCCGGAAGTGGACGCTGCGCAACGCCGGGCGTTCCTGTTGCTGGCCTCGTTGTCCCAGGCCCTGCAGAGCGACGGTGAACTGAGCCTGCACCTGCAACCGCGGATTGAGCTGCCTTCGGGCCGATGCGGTTCTGCCGAAGCCTTGCTGCGCTGGCGCCACCCGCTACTGGGCGATGTCGCCCCGGCGGAGTTCATCCCTTTGGCTGAAAAAACGGCGCTCATGGCCAGCCTCAGCCTTTGGGTGATGCGCGCAGCCTTGCGGGTGCTGGCTTGTACCCGGGACCTGGATTTCAGTCTCAGCTTCAACGTCACCGCGCGCGATCTGGAAAGCGCAGGGTTCATGGATGCACTGCTGCACAACTTGCAGGCCCAGGCCATCGAGCCGCAGCGGGTACAGCTCGAATTCACCGAGAGTGTCTTGATTGAACAGCCCGAAGAAGTGCTGCAGCAACTGCTGCGTGCGCACCAGGCAGGCATCGCCATTGCCATCGATGACTTCGGCACGGGCTACAGCAACTGGGTTTACCTGACGCAAATCCCCGCCAGCATCGTCAAGCTCGACAGGTCGCTGGTGCACCGTGCCGCCTCGGGCACGCGTGAAGCATTGTTGGTGCAGTCGGTGGTAGGGCTGGCCAACGAACTCGGTTATCAAGTGGCCGCCGAAGGGATCGAAACCGCCGAACAGTTGGTCCAGGCCTGCGCCTGGGGCTGTGTTGAAGCGCAGGGCTATTTCATCGCCAGACCGATGCCTGCAGCCGTTTTCAAGGAGTGGTTTCACGACACTCAACAGAAAGTGTCTGTTGTCTGACTTCCCATCATGATGCATAACATCGCAGGTCTTATTGATGTTTAATCGCCACCTTAAAACTGCCTTGGCAGCGCAACAGGCCGAGCTCGTGCAACTGCGTCAGCGGCTGGCCGAACTCGAGCAGGGTGCCATGCTGCGCCTGGACGGGCAGAACCGTATCGCGGAGTGCACCGCGGGTTTGGCCCAGGCACTCGGCGCCGCGCCGGGCGATGTCGTGGGCATGCCCCTGCAACAGTGGCTGGCCGCGCCTGGGCTGGAAAGCCAGGCGTTGCTCGAGGCCTTGCTGCGTTCCACGGCGATGATCCAGTTTGGCCTGGACGGCAGGGTGCAAGCTGCCAACCCGATGTTTCTCGCCGCCATGGGCTACCGCCTGGAGCAACTGATCGGCCAGCACCATCGAATTTTCTGTGATGCCAAGGAAACCGCCAGTGCCGAGTACACGGCGTTCTGGCGCACGCTCAATGCTGGCCGGTACGTGACCGGGCGATTCCGGCGTATTGACAGCCAAGGGCGCGAGATCTGGCTGGAGGCCAGCTACAACCCGGTCCATGATGCCAGTGGCAAGTTGGTGAAAGTGGTCAAGTTCGCCACGGTGGTGACCGCCCAGGTCGAGCGTGAACAGGCGGTAAGGCAGGCGGCCAACATGGCGCTGGATATTTCCCGGCGCACGGACGCCAGTGCCAGCGATGGTGTCACGGTGATGCAGGGCATGCAGCAGGCCATGCAGAACGTGGCGAGCCAATTACACTGCGCCGGCGATACCATTGCTGCCCTGGGCCAGCAGTCGACGGTCATCAGTACGATCGTGCAGACCATTGGGGCCATTGCGTCGCAGACAAACCTGCTGGCCCTGAATGCCGCGATCGAAGCTGCGCGCGCCGGCGACCAGGGGCGGGGCTTCGCCGTGGTGGCCGATGAAGTGCGCAAGCTGGCGGGGCGCACCAGCACCGCCACGGCCGAGATCGATGCGGTGGTCGCGCACAATCATCTGCTGGCCAACCAGGCGGTCAGCGAGGTCGAGCGCAGCCGCCAGGAAGCGGCCAATGCGGTGGATTTCGTTACCCAGGCGAGTACGGCCATAGGCGGTATTCAGGTCGGTGCCAGGCAAGTGGTGGCGGCCGTTGGCCGGGTGAGCGAAGACCTGTAGCCAGGCAGCGGGCAACGCGCCGCCCAGGCTCGCATCACCCCAGCAAACTGCCCGGGCGCGGCTTCACGAAGGCTCCACCTCCAGAAACGCCGCCTCCAGTAGCTGCCGGGTATACGGATGTTGCGGTGCATGAAAGATTGCCTGCGCATCCCCCTGTTCAACCACCTGCCCATGCTTGATCACCATCAACTGATGGCTCAGTGCCCTAACCACCGCCAGGTCATGGCTGATGAACAGGTAAGTGAGGTTGTATTTTTGCTGCAGATTACGCAGCAACTCGACCACCTGGCGCTGCACCGTGCGGTCCAGCGCCGAGGTTGGCTCATCCAGCAGAATCAGCGCCGGCTTGAGCACCAGCGCCCGGGCGATGGCAATGCGCTGGCGCTGCCCACCCGAAAACTCATGCGGGTAGCGGTGCCGGGTGCCCGGGTCGAGCCCTACCTCCTCCAGCGCCGCAATGATGGCCGCCTCCCGCTCCTGGGCATTGCCGATACCGTGAATGCGCAAGCCCTCCCCAACGATGTCTGCCACGCACATGCGCGGGCTGAGGCTGCCGAAGGGGTCCTGGAACACCACCTGCATCTCGCGCCGTAACGGGCGCACAGCTTTCTGGTTCATCCCCTGCAGGTCTTGCCCGTGGAAGCGGATACCCCCCTGGCTGGCAATCAGCCGCAGGATCGCCAGGCCCAATGTCGACTTGCCCGACCCGGACTCCCCGACGATGCCCAGCGTTTGCCCCTGCGGCAAACTGAAGTTGACCCCGTTCACCGCCTTGACATGGTCGACAGTACGCCGCAGCAGGCCTTTCTTGATCGGGAACCAGACCTTGAGCTCATCGACTTGCAGCAGCGGCGCACCTACCGGGTTGTGCGCCGGCAGCCCGCTGGGCTCGGCATTGATCAGCATCTGCGTGTAGGGGTGTTGCGGCGCGCTGAACAGGGCCGCGCAGTCCGCCTGCTCGACAATCTGCCCGCGCTGCATCACGCACACGCGGTGGGCAATGCGCCGCACCAGGTTCAGGTCATGGCTGATCAGCAGCAGCGCCATGCCCAGGCGTGCCTGCAGTTCCTTGAGCAGGTCGAGAATTTTCAGCTGCACGGTCACATCCAGCGCCGTGGTCGGTTCGTCGGCAATCAGCAGTTCCGGCTCGTTGGCCAGGGCCATGGCGATCATCACCCGCTGGCGTTGCCCGCCGGACAGCTCGTGGGGCAGGGCCTTGAGGCGTTTGCGCGGCTCCGGGATGCCGACCATTTCCAGCAGCTCCAGGGTGCGCGCAGTGGCTTGCTTGCCGGTCAGGCCCTTGTGCAGCAGAAGGATTTCATTGATCTGCTTTTCGATGCAGTGCAGCGGGTTCAGCGACGTCATCGGCTCCTGGAAGATCATCGCAATGCGGTTGCCGCGAATGCGCTGCAGGGTTTTTTCGTTCTGCTGCAGCAAGTCCTTGCCTTCATGGCGGATGCTGCCGCGGGGGTGCTGGGCCAAGGGGTAGGGCAGCAGGCGCAGGATCGAGTGCGCAGTCACCGACTTGCCCGAGCCGCTTTCACCGACCAGTGCCAGCGTCTCGCCTTTGCGGATGTCGAAACTGATGCCATCGACCACCCGGTTGACTTGGTCGCCGGTTACAAACTCGACGACCAGGTCGCGCACTTCGATCAGGTTCTGTTCACTCATGTCACTTCCTCGGGTCGAAGGCGTCGCGGGCGGATTCGCCGATGAATACCAGCAGGCTCAGCATCAGCGCCAGCACCGCAAAGGCGCTGATGCCCAGCCAGGGTGCCTGCAGGTTGGACTTGCCCTGGGCCACCAGCTCGCCCAGCGAGGGCGAACCGGCGGGCAGGCCGAAGCCGAGGAAGTCCAGGGCCGTGAGGGTACCGATGGCGCCGGTGAGAATGAACGGCATGAAGGTCATGGTCGAGATCATGGCGTTGGGCAGGATGTGCCGGTACATGATTGCGCCGTTGCGCATGCCCAGGGCTCGGGCGGCACGCACGTACTCCAGGTTGCGGCCGCGCAGGAACTCGGCGCGCACCACGTCGACCAGGCTCATCCAGGAAAACAGCAGCATGATGCCCAGCAGCCACCAGAAGTTCGGCTGCACGAAACTGGCAAGAATGATCAGCAGGTACAGCACCGGCAGCCCCGACCAGATTTCCAGAAAGCGTTGCCCGGCCAGGTCGACCCAACCGCCATAAAACCCCTGCAAGGCACCCGCGAGGACGCCGATGATGGAGCTGGCCACGGTCAGGGTCAGGGCGAACAGCACCGATATGCGGAAGCCGTAGATCACCCGCGCCAGCACGTCGCGGCCTTGGTCGTCGGTGCCTAGCCAGTTGTCCGCCGAGGGCGGTGCCGGGGCCGGAACACGCAGGTCGTAGTTGATGCTCTGGTAGCTGAACGGGATCGGCGCCCACAGCACGAAGCTGTCTTTCTTGGCCAGCAGCTCGCGGATGTAGGGGCTCTTGTAGTTGGCTTCCAGCGGGAACTCGCCGCCGAACGTGGTTTCCGGGTAGCGCTTGAAGGCGGGGAAGTACCACTGGTTGTCGTAGCGCACGGCAATCGGTTTGTCGTTGGCGATCAGTTCGGCACCCAGGCTGAGGCCGAACAGGATCAGGAACAACCACAGCGACCACCAGCCACGGCGGTTGGCCTTGAAGCGCTCGAAGCGCCGTCGGTTGAGGGGGGACAAGGCCATTTCAGTGCTCCCGGCTGGCAAAGTCGATGCGTGGATCGACCAGGGTGTAGGTCAGGTCGCCGATCAGTTTCACCACCAGCCCCAGCAGGGTGAAGATGAACAGGGTGCCGAAGACCACCGGGTAGTCGCGGTTGATGGCCGCCTCGAAGCTCATCAGGCCCAGGCCGTCGAGGCTGAAGATCACCTCGATCAGCAGGGAGCCGGTGAAGAAGATACCGATGAACGCCGAAGGGAAGCCGGCAATCACCAGCAGCATGGCGTTGCGGAACACATGGCCATACAGCACCCGCGGCCGGCTCAGGCCTTTGGCCTTGGCGGTCACCACGTATTGTTTGTTGATTTCGTCGAGGAAGCTGTTCTTGGTCAGCAGGGTCATGGTTGCGAAGTTGCCGATGACCAGCGCGGTGATTGGCAGCACCAGGTGCCAGAAGTAGTCCAGCACCTTGCCGGTGGTGCTCAGCTCGTCGAAGTTGTTGGAGGTGAGGCCGCGCAGCGGGAACCAGTCGAAGTAGCTGCCGCCGGCGAACAGCACGATCAGCAGGATGGCGAACAGGAAGGCGGGGATCGCATAGCCGACGATGATCGCCGAACTGGTCCACACGTCGAAGTGGCTGCCATGGCGTACCGCCTTGGCGATGCCCAGCGGGATCGACACCAGGTACATGATCAGGGTGCTCCACAGCCCCAGCGAGATCGACACCGGCATCTTTTCGATGATCAGGTCGATGACCTTGGCATCGCGGAAGAAGCTGTCGCCGAAATCCAGTCGGGCGTAGTTCTTGATCATGATCCACAGGCGTTCGGGCGGCGATTTGTCGAACCCGTACATGCGCTCGATTTCGGCGATCAGCGCCGGGTCCAGGCCTTGGGCGCCACGGTAGTTGGAGCCGGCCACGGACACCTCGGCACCGCCACCGGCAATGCGGCTGGTGGCGCCCTCGAAGCCTTCGAGCTTGGCGATCATCTGCTCGACCGGGCCACCGGGGGCAGCCTGGACGATGATGAAGTTGATGATGAGGATGCCGAACAGGGTCGGGATGATCAGCAGCAGGCGGCGCAGGATGTAGGCCAGCATCTCAGTTGGCCTCGTCCGCAGGGGCTGCGCTGACGGCCGGGCTTACCCCGGGCTTGATCCACCAGGTGTCGATGCCGATGTCGTACTTGGGCGACACTTTCGGGTGCCCGATGTGGTTCCAGTAGGCGACCCGCCAGGTCTTGATGTGCCAGTTGGGGATCACGTAATAGCCCCACAGCAATACCCGGTCGAGGGCGCGGCAATGGTCGATCAGGCTTTGGCGCGAGTCGGCATTGATCAGCTGGTCGACCAGCTGGTCGATGGCCGGGTCGCGCAGGCCGATGAAGTTGCGGCTGCCGGGGTTGTCGGCGGCGGCACTGGACCAGAATTCGCGCTGCTCGTTGCCGGGCGAGTTGGACTGCGGATAGCCGCCGACGATCATGTCGAAATCGCGTGAGCGCAGGCGGGTGATATACTGTGAGACATCGACCCGGCGGATGTTCAGCTCGATACCCAGGTCAGCCAGGTTGCGCTTGAACGGCAGCAGGATGCGTTCGAACTCGGTCTGCGCCAGCAGGAACTCGATGCTTACCGGTTTGCCCTGGGCATCGACCATCTTGTCGTCGACGATTTTCCAGCCGGCCTCCTGCAGCAGCTTGTAGGCCTGGCGCTGCTGCTCGCGGATCATGCCGCTGCCGTCGCTGACCGGGTTGTGGAAGGCCTCGGTGAACACCTGGTCGGGTACTTTGCCGCGCAGCGGCTCGAGGATCTTCAGTTCGCTGGCGCTGGGCAAGCCACGGGCGGCCATTTCCGAGTTTTCGAAGTAACTGCCGGTACGGGTGTAGGCACCGTTGAACAGTTGCTTGTTGGTCCATTCATAGTCCAGCAGCAGGCTCAAGGCGTGGCGTACGCGCACATCCTGGAATACCGGCCGGCGGATGTTGAAAATGAAGCCCTGCATGCCAGTGGGGTTGCCGTTGGGCAGCTCTTCCTTGATCAGCCGGCCTTCGCGCACGGCGGGCACGTCGTAGGCGGTGGCCCAGTTTTTCGCGCTGACTTCCAGGCCATAGTCGAACGCCCCGGCCTTGAGCGCTTGCAGGGCTACGGTAGTGTCACGGTAGGCGTCGAAGGTCATGACATCGAAGTTGTAGAACCCACGGTTGATCGGCAGGTCCTTGGCCCAGTAGTCCTTGACCCGCTCGTAGCGTACTGAGCGCCCGGCCTTGACCTCGGCCACCTTGTACGGGCCGCTGCCCAGTGGAATTTCCAGGTTGCCGCGGTTGAAGTCGCGGTTTTCGTACCAGTGCTTGGGCAGCACCGGCAACTGGCCGAGGATCAGCGGCAGCTCACGGTTGTTCCGGTGCTTGAACTTGAACAGCACTTTCAACGGGTCTTCGGCGACCACCTCGGCGACGTCGGCATAGTACTGACGATACAGCGGCGCACCATCCTTGATCAGGGCGTTGAAGGTAAACACCACGTCATCGGCACGCATGGGGTGGCCATCGTGGAAACGTGCTTCGGGGCGCAGGTAGAAGCGCACCCAGCTGTTGTCCGGGGCTTTCTCGATCTTGCCGGCGACCAGGCCATATTCGGTGAAGGGTTCGTCCTGGCTCTGGCGCATCAGGGTGTCGTAGATGATGCTGATGTTTTCGGCCGGCACGCCCTTGTTGATGAACGGGTTGAGGCTGTCGAACCCGCCGAAACTGGACTGGCGGAAGGTGCCACCCTTGGGCGCCTCGGGGTTCACGTAGTCGAAGTGCTTGAAGTCGGCAGGGTATTTGGGCGGCTCGTCGTACAGGGTGAGGGCATGTTGCGGTGCGGCCAGGGCGGGAAGGCTCAGGCAGGCGAGCAACAAGCTGCCAGCCAGCCGGCGCAAGCGGTGCGTTGGCATCATTGGGCTTTCTCCGAAGTCTTTATCCACCAGCTGTTCAGCCCAAGGGTATAGGGCGGTGTGGTGACGAAGGCGAACCGGTTGCGGTAGGCCAGGCGATGGTTGTCCAGGTACCAGTTGGGGATCATGTAGTACTGCCATGAGAGGACGCGGTCCAGGGCGCGGGCGGCAGCCACCTGGTCGTCGCGGGTGCGTGCGGCCAACAGGGTGTCGAGCAGGTGGTCGACCACCGGGTCCTTGACCCCTGCATAGTTCTTGCTGCCCTTGGTGCCAGCCTGGCTCGAATGGAAGTACAACCACTGCTCCAGGCCGGGGCTCAGGGTCTGATTGAGGGTCATCAGAATCATGTCGAAATCGAACTGGTCCAGGCGTTGTTTGTACTGGGCACGGTCCACGGTGCGCAAGCGCGCATCGATACCGATGCTGGACAGATTTTCGACATAAGGTTGCAGGATGCGTTCAAGGTTGGGGTTTACCAGCAACAGCTCCATGCGCAACTGCTGGCCTTTGCTGTCGACCAGGCGCTGGCCGTTCAGCTTCCACCCCGCCTCGGCGAGCAGGGCCAGTGCCTGGCGCAAGGTTTCGCGGCTGACGCCACGGCCGGCGGTGTGGCTGACCTGGTACGGTTCGCTGAACAGTTTGGCGGGTAACTGGTCACGGAATGGGGCCAGCAGCAGCCATTCCTTGCCGGTGGGCACACCACTGGCGGCGAACTCACTGTTGGGGTAGTAGCTGGTCGAGCGCCGGTAGGCGTTGCTGAACAGGGCGCGGTTGGTCCACTCGAAGTCGAGCATCAGCCCCAGTGCCTGGCGTACCCGCGGGTCGCTGAAGGTCGCCCGGCGGCTGTTCATGAACAGGCCCTGGGTTTGCGTGGGGATGCGGTGCGGGATCTGCGTCTTGATCACCTCGCCACGGCGCACGGCCGGGAAGTTGTAGCCGTTGGCCCAGTTTTTCGCCTGGTGTTCGATATAGATGTCGAATTCACCGGCCTTGAACGCTTCGAAGGCCACGGTGGCATCACGGTAGAATTCGTACTCCACGCGATCGAAGTTGTACTTGCCTCGGTTGACGGCCAGGTCCTTGCCCCAGTAACGCTTGACGCGCTCGAACACCAGCCGGCGCCCCGGCTGCACCTCGGTGATGCGGTACGGGCCACTGCCCAATGGCGGCTCGAAGGTAGTGGCCTTGAAGTCACGGTGCTGCCAGTAGTGCTTGGGCAGCACTGGCATCTCGCCCAGGCGCAGGATGAGCAGTGGGTTGCCAGCGCGCTTGAACACGAAGCGGATGCGCAGCGGGCCGAGGATGTCGACCCGCTGCACCTCCTGCAGGTTGGTGCGGTAGATCGGGTGGCCGTCCTTGAGCAACGTGCGGTAGGAGAAGGCCACGTCTGCCGAGGTGATCGGCTTGCCGTCATGCCAGCGGGCTTCCGGGCGCAGGTTGAACACCACCCAGCTACGGTCCTCGCTGTATTCCACCGAGCGGGCAATCAGGCCGTAGCTGGAGGTGGGCTCGTCGCCGGACGGGTCGTATTGGCCGGTACCGACCATCAGCGGCTCGTTGAGCTCGCTGATGCCGTACTGCTGGAAGTTGGGCGTGGTAACCGGGCTCGACCCCTTGAAGGTATAGGGGTTGAGGGTGTCGAAGGTGCCAAAGGCCATCGCCCGCAACGTGCCGCCTTTGGGCGCTTGCGGGTTGACCCAGTCGAAGTGGGTGAACGTGGCTGGGTACTTGAGCGTGCCGAACTGCGCGTATCCGTGGCTTTCGCTCACCATCGCGACTGCGGGAAAGCTCAAGGCCAGGCTGATTGACAGCAGGAGGGGACGTATCAAGTCGGCATCCGATCCAGAGGCGTTGGGCTTTTGTCGGCGTACAGTAACAGCTTGGGGGGGTGGGAAAAAGAGAGCGGTAAGCTTCAAGCTTCAAGCTTCAAGAAAAAGCGGCGGTGTACGCGAATTGCTTTTTTCTTGCAGCTTGCAGCTTGCGACTTTCAATGCCCGACGTAGACGGTCAGGGTCTGCCCGGGCTTGAGGGCATGACCGCTGCGCGGGTTCCAGCGCTTGAGGTGCTTCATTTCCACGTTGAAGCGCTTGGCCACCAGGTACAGCGAGTCACCCTTGCGCACCTTGTACTGGGTAGAGCGCTGCGCCGACGCCGCTACGCGATTGCCGGCGGCGCTCGGGGCGTTGCCACCGCGCAGGGCCAGGACCTGGCCAGCGCGCAGGTTGTTGCCGGACAGGCGGTTCCAGCGCTTGATGTCCTTGATCGATACGCGGTTGGCCTTGGCGATGGCACCGAGGTTGTCACCCCGCTTGACCCGGTAGCTACGCGTGGCCATCGGTGCCTTGGCTTCGGCCACGGCGCGGGCGAATGCGGCTTTTGGCGGTTGCAGGCTGACCAGTTGCTCGGGGTTGAGGTTGGACAGGCTGGCACTGAGCAGCTGTGCTTTGGCGGTTGGCACCAGCAGCTGTTTCGGGCCATCGACGGTCATGCGTTTCTTGAAAGCCGGGTTGAGCTGGATCAGCTCGTCCTCGTCGATGTTGGCGAAGGCGGCAACCCGGGTCAGGTCCAAGCGTTCGTTGATCGCCACTGCTTCGAAGTACGGTTCGTTGGCGATCGGGGTGAGATTGACGCCATAGGCTTCAGGCGTGGACACCACCTGCGACAGCGCCAGCAACTTGGGTACGTAGTCACGGGTTTCCTGCGGCAGTGGCAGGTTCCAGTAGTCGGTCGGCAGGCCAAGCTTCTCGTTGCGCTCGATGGCGCGGCTGACCGTGCCTTCGCCGGCGTTGTAGGCGGCCAGGGCCAGCAGCCAGTCGCCGTTGAACATGTCATGCAGGCGGGTCAGGTAGTCCAGCGCAGCATTGGTCGAGGCCGTAATGTCGCGGCGGCCGTCATAGAAATTGGTCTGGCGCAGGTTGAAGTGGCGACCGGTTGCCGGCATGAACTGCCACATGCCTGCGGCGCTGGCCCGCGAATACGCCATCGGGTTGTAGGCGCTTTCGATGGCTGGCAGCAGCGCCAGCTCCAGGGGCATGTCACGCTCCTCGAGGCGCTCGACGATGTAGTGCAGGTACAGGCTGCCGCGCTCGCCAGCGCTTTCGATGAAGGTGGGGTTGCTGGCGAACCACAAACGCTGTTGCTCGATGCGCGGGTTGACGTCGATGCTGTCCTGCAGGGCAAAGCCCTGGCGCATTCGCTCCCACACGTCCTGTGGCGCCTGCTCGGCCGGCTTGACCAGCAGCGGCGCGGGTTTGTGCTTGATCCGCGCCTGGTAGTTGTGCGCGCGAACGCTATCGGATTCGTCGAGCTGACGGGTGCTCTGGCAACCCACCAGAGTGGCGGCCAGAGCCAGCGCACTGATTTGGGCCAGGCGCGTCAGGGCGACTGAATGAGAGGTTCTGCGGCTACGGGAAGACATCGGCTGAGACAGGTATCCGGGCAAAAAATTTCGGCGATTCTAGAAACCGCTCCGGGCCGGGTCAACCGTTGAAGACAGATTGCGATATATCTTGCGGTTATCAGAAGGTGTCTTTCCAAGACCTCAAGGCAGCAAAAACAGCGACATGCGTAGCGTTGGAATGTCCCTTCCATTCGTCTGCTTTTTGTTTAACTAATGTTTCAGAGGTGCGCAAAAAAGGGTTGGTCAGGCGCTCCAGGCCAATTGTTGTCGGCAATGTGATGCGCTGGTCGGCGCGCAACCGGGTCACCTCGTCGAAGCGCTGCTGCACATGCCGGTTGTCGGGCTCGACGGCCCTGGCGAAGCGCAGGTTGGCAAGCGTGTATTCGTGGGCGCAGTACACCTGGGTGTGCGCGGGCAGGGCAGCCAGGCGGGCCAGGGCGGGTTGCATCTGCTCGGGCGTGCCCTCGAACATGCGCCCGCAACCGGCCGCGAACAGGGTATCGCCGCTGAACAGGAGCGGGGTTGCCGGCTGGTCACTGAAGAAAGCGATATGGCCCAGGGTGTGGCCGGGCACCGCCAGCACTTGGAATACCACGCCCAGCACTTCCACCTCGGCGCCCTCGTCCAGCGCCAGGTCACGGCAGGGAATCTGCTCGTTGGCCGGGCCACAGACCCGCGCGCCGGTCAGTTGCTTGAGCCGTGCCACGCCGCCGACGTGGTCGTTGTGGTGGTGGGTAATGAGGATGTCGCTCAACGCCCAGCCGGGGTTGGCGGCCAGCCAACGCTCCACCGGGCCGGCGTCGCCGGGGTCGACCACCGCACAACGGCGTTTGGCAGTATCCTGTAACAACCAGATGTAGTTGTCGGAGAAAGCGGGAAGAGCATCGATCTGTATCATGGTGCGGATCCGATTCACCTAGCGTGGCACATGAAGGCATCTTAGCCGCGATGGCGCGGCGGGAGAACCTTCGAGGGAGAGCGCAATGACCGACCAAGCCTTTGCCCAGGCCGATCCGGACTGGGTCGAGCTGATCAGCCTGGCCCGTGAGTGGTTCAATGGCCCACTCGGCCAACTGATGCTCAAGGAAGAAGACCAACTGCTGGAGGAAGAGCTGGGGCGCTTTTTTGGCGGTTACCTGGTGCATTACGGGCCCTGCGCCGAAGCACCGCCCCAGGCACCCCAGGTGCAGCGCAATGTGCGCCTTGGTGCGCCGTTGCCTGGGGTTGAAATTGTCTGCGAGGAACAGGCCTGGCCGCTGAGCGAGCATGCTGCCGACGTGGTGGTGCTGCAGCATGGCCTGGACTTCTGCCTGTCCCCGCATGGCCTGCTGCGCGAGGCAGCCAGTGCCGTGCGCCCGGGTGGGCACTTGCTGATCGTGGGCATCAACCCGTGGAGCAGTTGGGGCATGCGCCATTTCTTCAGCCATGGCGCCTTGCGCAAGGCGCGCTGCATCTCGCCGTCGCGGGTTGGCGACTGGCTCAACCTGCTGGGCTTCGCGCTGGAGAAACGCCGCTTCGGGTGCTATCGTCCGCCGCTTGCCTCACCGGCCTGGCAGCAGCGCCTGCAAGGCTGGGAGCGGCTGGCCGGCGGCTGGCAAGGTGCCGGTGGTGGGGTCTACCTGCTGGTGGCGCGCAAGATGGTGGTAGGGCTGCGGCCCCTGCGTCAGCAGCGTCGCGAGCCCATGGGCAAGCTGCTGCCGCTGCCGCTGGCCAAGGTCAACCGCACGGCAGCCAACCCTAAAACTGACAAGCACTGAATTCAAGAGTGGTACATGAGCGATAGCGTCGAAATGTTTACCGATGGTGCCTGCAAGGGCAACCCTGGCCCGGGTGGCTGGGGGGTGCTGATGATCTACAAGGGCGTCGAGAAGGAACTGTGGGGCGGCGAACGTGAAACTACCAACAACCGCATGGAGCTGATGGCGGCGATCCAGGGGCTGATGTCGCTCAAGCGTGAATGCGAAGTCGTGCTGACCACCGACTCGCAATATGTGATGAAGGGCATCAACGAGTGGATGGTCAACTGGAAGAAGCGCGGCTGGAAAACCGCGGCCAAGGAGCCGGTAAAAAACGCCGACCTGTGGCAACTGCTCGATGAGCAGGTCAACCGCCACAAGGTCACCTGGAAGTGGGTACGCGGGCACATCGGCCACCCCGGCAACGAACGGGCCGACCAGTTGGCCAACCGTGGGGTCGATGAGGTGCGCGCCCAGCGTTGAGCTGGGGTACAATCGCCGCTTTGTAACTGATGCAAGTTGGAGCACCCGGCGTGGAGCAGCAGCAAGATAAACGGTACGTGATTCTCGATACCGAGACCACGGGTATGCCGGTTGGCGAAGGTCACCGGATCATCGAAATCGGCTGTGTCGAGGTGATCGGCCGGCGGCTGACCGGGCGGCATTTCCATGTCTACCTGCAGCCGGACCGCGAAAGTGACGAGGGGGCGATCAACGTCCACGGCATCACCGACGCGTTTCTGGTCGGCAAGCCGCGCTTCGCCGATGTGGCCGATGAGTTCTTCGAGTTCATCCAGGGCGCCACGCTGGTCATCCACAACGCGGCGTTCGACGTAGGCTTCATCAACAACGAATTCGCCTTGCTGGGCCAGCAGCATCGCGCGGACGTGTCGCAGTACTGCACCGTTCTCGACACCTTGCTGCTGGCGCGTTCGCGCCACCCGGGGCAGCGCAACAGCCTCGATGCGCTGTGCAAACGCTACGATATCGACAACTCGGGCCGTGAGCTGCACGGCGCACTGCTCGACTCGGAACTGCTGGCCGACGTCTACCTGGCGATGACCGGTGGCCAGACCAGCCTGTCGCTGGCCGGTCATGGGGCGGATGCCGAGGGTGACGGGGAGGTTGGCGGCGGCAGCGAAATCCGCCGGATCACCGGGCGAGCGCCGGGGCGCGTGATCATGGCCAATGCCCAAGAGCTAGAAGCGCATGCCGAGCGGTTGGCAGCCATAGCCAAATCGGCAGGCGGGCCTTCGATGTGGCAGGTGCTGACCGAGTCAGCTGCCGGCTGATTGTGGCTATCTGTCTTGCTGCTGCCGGTCATCCATCACCGGCCATGCGCCACGGCTTGCTTCACGGAATGCGAATGAGCTCGACACCGCTGCGGGCCAGCTCGAAGCGGTTTTCACCCAGGTAATTGACCTTGTCGCCGATGGCCAGGCGGTAGGTTGTGATGGGGGCGCCCAGTGTGCTGCCGTCAAGTTGCAGGGTCGACTCCTGGAACTCGTGCACGGGGTAGATGCGGCCTTCGGCGTCACGGGCGTGGAATTGGCCGACCATTACTGCTGCCATTTGGGTGGAAACCTCTGAAATACGTAGGAAATGTCTGTAGTCATAGACCGTGCAGGAGGGCTGGAAGTTTTCGCGTCGATGAAAAAAAACCAAAGCGGCGAGAAACGGTCATCTATAACTACAACGTCCTTTAACCCGTATAGGTAGGAAATTGCCATGAGCCAGGTGTATTCGGTTGCGGTTGTTGTCGGTAGCTTGCGCAAGGAGTCCTACAACCGTAAGGTCGCCCGCGCGCTTGCGGAGCTGGCGTCGTCCAGTCTTGCCCTGAAAATCGTCGAAATTGGCGATCTGCCGCTGTACAACGAGGATGTCGAGGCCGAAGGCGCTCCTCAGTCCTGGACACGGTTTCGCGAGGAGATCCGCCGTAGCGATGCCGTGCTGTTCGTCACCCCTGAATACAACCGCTCGGTCCCCGGCTGCCTGAAGAACGCCATTGACGTTGGCTCGCGGCCTTACGGGCACAGTGCCTGGAGCGGCAAGCCCACTGCGGTGGTGAGCGTTTCGCCAGGGGCTATCGGCGGCTTTGGTGCCAACCATGCCGTGCGCCAGGCGCTGGTATTTCTGGACATGCCGTGCATGCAGATGCCCGAAGCCTACATTGGCGGTGCCGCCAACCTGTTCGACGAGTCGGGCAAGCTCAACGACAAGACCCGGCCATTCCTGCAGGCCTTCATCGACAAGTTTGCTTCATGGGTGAAGCTGAACCGGTCGGTCTGAACCGCCAACCCACTCGTGGGATGCCCCTTGCCGCAGTGGCCTGGCCCGCTGCTGCAAGGGGCGCCATGCGTTAGCGGAAGCTGTAGGAAACCCCGGCGTATACGCTAAAGCCCTCGCCCGGGGTGGAGCGCGCATTGTCATTACCGGCATCGTTGTAGGCGGGCGTCACCGTCGCTGCATAACGCTGGTTGGTGAGGTTGCGCAGGTCCAGCCAGGTTTGCCAGTCCTGGCGGGGTGAATCCCAACCGATACGCGCGCCGAGCAGGGCATATTCATCAGCGTGGTAGCTGTTGGCGTAGTCCACCTGAACCTTGGATGCCAGCTGGGTAATCACCCCGGCATGGAAACCGTTCGGCCAGTCGTAGCGCAGCTCGGCCTGGTAATAGTGCATGGGGATGCCAGGCAGGCGATTGTCACCGAACGCCTCGTCATCGCGGTAGTGGAAATCACTGAATGTATAGGCCTGGCGCAGGCTCAACTTGCCCGTGCCTGCGCGTTCCCACAAGGTGCTGACGAGGCCGGCTTCCACACCTTGGTGCACTGTGGCGCTGGCATTGAACTCGGAGGTGAAGTTCGGCACCACTTCCACGGCGAGCAGTTCGTGGCGCACCTGTGCGTAGTACCAGGCCAGGTCCCAGCGGCCGATGGCCGAATCGCCACGTGCGCCCACTTCCAGGGTGGTTGCAGTCTGGTTCTGCATTTTGATCGGCTGGATCTGTTTGCCGCCAGTACTCGGTGCGCTCCAGATCAGCGACCAGGGGTGTGGCGGCTCGACCGAACGGCTGAGGTTACCATACACCTGCAGGTCCGGCCGAAGGTCGTAGCGCAAGCCCACACGGGGGGCGTAATCCCAGTCATGCATGCTCACTTTGCCGCCCTCGGCAGGGTAGGTGACGTCGCTTTCACGCCGGGTGTAAATCATGGCCAGGCCGGTGGTCAGCCACAGGTTGGGCACCAGTTCCAGGTCATTGCCGGCATGCAGCACGGTATCGGAGCCCTGGTAGGTGAAGTCCCGCGTCCTTGCACCGAACACGTCGCCAGTGCGGGCGAACTGCGAGGCGCCGCTGTTTGGCAGGTGTTTGGTGGTGCGCCAGCCGAGGGTGGTCTTGCTCTCGTGGCCGTACAGGCTGTCGCGGCGCGAATAGTTGAGCGTGCCGCTGACGTCGGTATAGGCCACCTTCAGGCGCATCGGCCCTTCGCGCAGGTCCATGGGGTAGTCGTGGTAGACCAGGCCGGCTTCCACCCGCGCGTCATCGTCGAGGTAGAAGGTAGTCTTGTTGCCTACCCAGGTGCTGCCAGGTTGCGGGCGGCTATCGTCACGGGCCAGGTAGGCCGGGTTGGCCGCCCGAGGGTGGTGTTTGATCTGGTCCTTGGTCAGGCGCCCGGCCAGTTCGTTCTCGGTTTCCCGGTAGCGCAGGTAGAAGCGCGTTTCGAGGTTGGGGTTGAAGCGGTAGCCGACATTGGCAGCCACGCCCTTGGCACTGCCGCTGCTGTGAGCCTGGTAACCGTCGTATTCGGCATCGGTCAACGCGACGTAGTAGTCGAGGTCGCCCAGCACCTGGCCCGAGCTGATATGCCGATGCTGGTAGCCGCGGCTGCCCACCTCGTAGCGCACCTGCAGCGGTGCAGCGTCATAGCCGGTGTGGGTGACGTAGTTGATCGCGCCACCCAGTGCCAGCGCGCCCTGATCGAAGCCGTTGGCGCCGCGCAACACTTCCGCGCGGCTTAGCCACAAGGGTTCGAACAGCTCGTAGGGGGTGCCCCCCGGGCCGGTCAATGGCAGCCCGTCGAACATCGTGTAGATGCCAGAGCCATGTGCCCCCGGGGCACGATTGAGGCCTGAGCCGCGGATCGACAACTTGATCCCGTCGTTGCCTGCCGATTGTGCGAACACACCGGGCTGGTAGGCCAGCACGTCCTGGTTGCTGGCCACCCGGCCTTGGCCGACGCGTTGCATGTCCACCAGGTTGCTGGCGCCCGGTATTTCGCGCAGGCGCTGGGTGGCGGCCGTCAGTTCGGTCTGCTCCTCGTCGGTGATCAGCACCTGGTCGAGCTCGACCGAGGGTGCCGCCACGACGGGCTGGGTGGCGCCCATGGCAGCCAGCAGGCCCAGGCAGGATGACAGGGGCATAACGCGACGCATTGTACGACTCCAGGCGAAAAGCGAATGGACAACGGCGTTGAGACGAGCGAAATGCCGCCGGGAGCACGAAGAAAAGCACTCATTTTCCCGCTGCTTTCGTCAGACGCTTTTGTACGAAAGTTCTTTACAAGCGGCGGCGATGGAGGCTGCCGCCCGGGCTTCGTAAGGTGAACGCAGATCGGCAAGCGTGCCGTGCTCACTCACCCGTGGAGTTCAAACATGACCGACAACGCTCGACATTCGCAGCACCCTCTGGCGGACGCCCCGGTGCGCCTGACACCACGTGAACAGCAGGTGCTGCTGTGGTGCGCCTATGGCAAGAGTTCCTGGGAAATCGGGCAGATCCTGGCGTGCAAGGAGTCGACCGTGAATTTCCACGTGTCCAACATCCTGCGCAAATTCGATGTGCCCACCCGGGTAGCTGCAGTGATCAAGGCTATTCGTTACGGCATGCTGGCCGAGCAATGAGGAGGTGACGCATGAGTACCGATCGCCTACCACGCATTGCCGATAGCCACGACCCGTTCTGGCCGCGGGTGGACTTGGGCAGGTTGCATGAACGGCTGAAGCTGCAGCAGCCAGTCAGTGATGCGGCGCTGGAGGTGGCCGCGCGCTGTGCCGTGATTGCCGCGGCAAGCGAGTTCGCCCGCTGGCGAGCGGCACTGCGTGAGCGGGGCTACCAACGCCTCGAGGACGTGGCCGGGCATGACCATGGGCGCGCCTTGCACGTGTGTTACACCCGTTTTGTCGAAGCCGCGATCCTGCATACCTTGGGTTCCGCGCCTTGCCTTGCAGGACCGCGACGAGGGCTGAAACATGCCTGAACAATGGTTCTGCGACCACTTGGGTTCAATCCTGGCGCAGATGCTGGGGGTGGATGGCAATGTGTTGTTCGCCGCGTTGCTGGGGGCGTTGCTGGTCAGTGCCGCACGCGACCGGTTGATCACCAACACCGCCAAGCGGCTGACACTGGCCAAGAAACTCTTGCTGGTGTTCGTCACCGTAGGCGTGGGCCATTTGTTCGAGCCGCTGATTTCGGAGTCGGTGCCCTTGCTGTCACGTGGCATGGCCGGTTTTGTGGCAGCGGTAATCGTCATTCCGGTCAGCCTGAAGGTCATGGTGCTGGTCGACACCCTCGACCCGCGTGAACTGATCCAGCGCTGGCGTAAGCGGGGTTAACCCGCCAGCTCGCTCAACCGCTGTTCCAGTTGCCGGATTCGCTGCTTGTCTTCGATGAACAGCAAGATGGCTTGGCGGTCGCTGGGGGACAAGGTGCGCAGGCGCTCGAGCACATCGGCTTCCCAACCCGTCAGGCCCCGGCTTGCCGGGGCCTGCTCGCCATGGCCGAGCAGAAGCCAGTCCAGCGAGCAGGCATGTTGCCTGGCGATCTCGATGCAAAGGGAATAGGGAATGCTATCGCGCACCTTCCAGCTGCTGAGCGTCTGCGGGCTCACCGACAGTGCGCGCGAAAGATCGGCGTCGGACTGCGCGCCAGTTAGAAGCTTGAGCCGCGTGAGCACCGCAGCCAGTACGTGAGTACTCATAACAAATATCCATGACTGGTTTAATGATATTCCATGGGCTTAAACTACTCGTTATGAATACAGCCCTGCGTTTTAAGGAGCATTTCTGCAATGAGAAACACCAAACTGAAGAATAGTCCCGATTTTGTGGCCAATACTGACACACTCCGGCGAGCATTCTCACTGAAGTTGCACCTGAACAGTGCTTGCAGGTACTTGCCGTGAGTACTTACAAGCTTGTCTGCCCGCACTGCCACAGCAGGATGCGCATCCGCACCAGTGAAGGTCGCCATATTTTCCTGCGCATTGCTTATTTGCAATGCACAACCGAGGCCTGTGGCTGGTCGGTACGTGCCGAATTCGAAATGACCCATGAACTGTCGCCCAGCGGCATGCCCAACCCGGAAGTCTACCTGCCTTCAGCCAATGGTGATTTGCGCAAGGCGGCCCTGCCGGGCGCAGGGCTGGGTAGCCGTGGTGAATGAGCTGGCATGCTCAGCGACCTAAAACACGCACATAAAAAAACACCCCGCATCAGCGGGGTGTTTTCATTGCCAGGGCAATCAGCCGATCAGTTGCAGGCCGGCTTGCTGGACCATTTCCAGCAGGGGTTGCGGGTACACACCCAGTACGAAAGCAAGAATGGCGATGGCCAGCAGCATGACGCCACCGGTGCGCTGCTCCCACTTCAGCGGTGCGTCGTGGCGACGCAGGTTCGGCTCGACCAGGTACAGGGTGACCATGACACGCAGGTAGTAGTACACGCCGATGGCGCTGCCGATCACCAGGGCACCAACCAGCCACCACAGGTGCGACTCGACACCGGTGGCGATGATGTAGAACTTGCCGATGAAACCGGCGGTCAGCGGGATGCCCGCCAGCGACAGCATCATCACGGTCAGCACTGCAGTCAGGTACGGGCGGCGCCAGAACAGGCCGCGGTATTCGTACAGGGCATCGGCGTCACGGCCGCCATAGGGCGAGGACATCAGGGTGATGACCCCGAAGGCGCCCAGGCTGGTGATCACGTAGGTGACCAGGTACACGCCCATGGCTTCCAGGGCCAGGCCCTTGCTGGCGATCAGGGCGATGAGCAGGTAACCGAAGTGGGCGATGGACGAGTAACCGAGCAGGCGCTTGAGGTTGCTCTGGGTCAGCGCCAGCAGGTTACCGACCAGGATGGAGGCAACGGCGATGACCGCCAGTACGGTGCTCAGCACGCCGCTGCTGGCAGCAGGGGAGAGCATGAACAGGCGCACGACCACGGCGAACACCGCGACCTTGCTGGCGGTTGCCAGGAATGCGGCAACCGGCGCCGGGGCGCCTTCGTACACGTCCGGGGTCCACAGGTGGAAAGGTACCAGCGACAGCTTGAAGGCCAGGCCGACCAGCATCATGCCCAGGCCCAGTTGGGCCACCAGGCTTGGCATGCTGGTAGCCGCCAGGGCCTTGCCGATCTGGTCGAAGCTCAGGCTGCCGGCGTCGGCGTACAGCAAGGCCATGCCGAACAGCAGGAACGCTGAACCGGCGGCCGACAGCACCATGTACTTGATACCGGCTTCCAGCGAGCGCTTGTTGAAGAACGCATAGGCCACCAGGCCGTAGACCGGCACCGACAGCAGCTCCAGGCCGATGAACAGCCCCGCCAGGTGGTTGGCGCTGACCAGCACCAGGCCACCGAGTGCCGACATCAGCAGCAGCAGGTAGAGCTCTTCACGGTTGCCCGGGAAGCCTTTGGAGCCTTCGCCCAGGTAGGCGTGGGCCAGGGTGACGCAAGCCAGCGTGGCCACCAGGATGATCGCCATGTACAGGCAGGCGAACTTGTCGATGGTCAGCAGCGGGGTGACCGCCAACGGTGCCACCTTCAGCACCGGCAGGATCGACAGCAGCGCCAGGTTCAGGCCCACGGTGGACAGCAGGAAGGTTTGCGAGTGGTTGCGCTTCCAGGCGATCGCCAGCATCACCACCACCGTGGTGATGGTGGTGATCAGCATCGGCGCCAATGCGATGAAGTGTTGAGTGGTGAATTCCATAGCGCTCTTACCGGGCCGAAGCGAGTTGAGTGAAAGCGGAGCCGAGCCACTGCTGCACACCACTCATGGTGGCGGCAGAGGTGTCGAGGAATGGCTGCGGATACACGCCCAGCAGGATCAGCAGGACCGCCAGGCCCAGCACCATGATCAGCTCGCGACCGTCCATGCCGGCCAGTACGGTGTCGCTCTTGGCCGGGCCGAAGTAGGCGCGGTGGATCATGATCAGCGAGTACACCGAGCCAAATACCAGGCCGGTGGTGGCGATCACGGTGATCCACGGTACATGCACGAAGCTGCCGAGCAGGATCAGGAACTCGCCGACGAAGTTGCCGGTGCCGGGCAGGCCCAGCGAGGCAGCGGCGAAGAACAGGCTGATGGCGGGCAGGTAGGCGATACGCTGCCACAGGCCGCCCATCTGGCGCATGTCACGGGTGTGCAGGCGCTCGTACAGCTGGCCCGACAGGATGAACAGCGCGGCAGCCGACAGGCCGTGGGCCAGCATCTGGATTACCGCGCCTTGCAGGGCCTGCTGGCTGCCGGAGTAGATACCGATCAGCACGAAGCCCATGTGCGAGACGCTGGAGAAGGCGATCAGGCGCTTGATGTCGGTTTGCGCGAAAGCCAGGAACGCACCGTAGAAGATGCCGATCAGGCCCAGGGTCATGGCAATCGGCGCGAACTCGGCCGAGGCGTTCGGGAACAGCGGCAGGGCGAAGCGCAGCAGGCCATAGGCCGCAGTCTTCAGCAGGATACCGGCCAGGTCCACGGAACCTGCAGTGGGCGCCTGGGCGTGAGCGTCAGGCAACCAGGAGTGGAACGGCACCACCGGCAGCTTCACCGCAAAGGCGATGAAGAAGCCCAGCATCAGCAGGTATTCCACGCCCGCAGGCAACTGGGCCTTGAGCAGGTCGCTGTAGTTGAAGGTGAGCACGCCGGTGGTGTTGTAGTTGACCAGGACCAGGCCAAGGATCGCCACCAGCATGATCAGGCCGCTGGCCTGGGTGAAGATGAAGAACTTGGTCGCCGCGTAGATCCGGGTCTTCTTGCCATCTGCCGAGCTGTGACCCCAGAGCGCGATGAGGAAGTACATCGGCACCAGCATCATTTCCCAGAAGAAGAAGAACAGGAACAGGTCCAGTGCCAGGAACACACCGACCACGCCGCCCAGGATCCACATCAGGTTGAGGTGGAAGAAGCCGACGTGACGCTGGATTTCTTTCCACGAGCACAGGACCGACAGCACACCGAGCAGGCCGGTAAGCAGGATCATCAGCAGCGAGAGGCCATCGAGGGCCAGGTGGATGCTGATGCCGAAGCGCTGGATCCACTGGACTTTGTATTCCAGGGCCCAGGCCGGTTCGGCGCCAGGTGCGGGGGCGAGGGTGTAATCGCCGTGAGCCCACAGCCACAGGCCGATGCCTAGCAGCAGGGACATGGTCAGCAGCGCGATCCAGCGCGGCAGGGTGGCGCCGAAGCGCTCACCCAGCCAGCACAGGAAGCCGCCGATGAAGGGGATCAGGATCAGCCAAGGCAAAATCATGACGGGTTCGTTTCCTTTTGCAGGGTCGCAAGGTTCGCAAAGTTCATGGTCATACCGCAGCCACTACCACAGCGCCGAGTACCAGCACTGCGCCAACGGCGATCGAGGCGGTGTACCAGCGCAGTTGGCCTGTCTCGGTCTTGCTCATGGCGACGTGGCCGCCGCGAGCCAGGCGAGGGATGAGGGCAATGCCGCGGTCAACCGGATCCTTGCGCAGCATGTGGCTGATCAGCAGGTAAGGTTTGACGAACAGCTTGTCGTAGATCCAGTCGAAGCCCCAGGCAGCGAACCACCAGGCCGAAAGCACGCGGCCGATGCTGCTGTTGGCCACCGCACTGACGAAGCTGCGCTTGCCCAGGAACAGCAGGGCTGCCAGCAGGATACCGGCAATGGCGATCGACCCCGAGGTGATTTCCAGCGCGTGCTTGGCGGCGCCACCGGCATGGCCGGCGCTTTCAGGCAGCACGCCGGCCAGCGGTGGGGTGATCCAGGCACCGATGAAGGTCGACAGCACGATCAGTACGCCCAGCGGCAGCCAGTGGCTGATGCCGTGGCCGGCATGCGCTTCGGTCTTGGCTTCGCCGTGGAAGGCGATGAAGATCAGGCGGAAGGTGTACAGCGAGGTCATGAACGCGCCCACCAGGCCGGCGTACAGCAGGCCGGTGTTGCCGCTGGCGAAGGCTTCCCAGAGGATCTCGTCCTTGGAGTAGAAGCCTACCGTCACGATCGGTAGGGCGGCCAGGGCCGCGCCACCGACCACGAAGCTGGCATAGGCCAGGGGCAGTTTCTTCCACAGGCCGCCCATCTTGAAGATGTTCTGCTCGTGGTGGCAGGCAACGATCACCGCACCGGAGGCCAGGAACAGCAGTGCCTTGAAGAACGCGTGGGTCATCAGGTGGAAGATCGCCGCGTCCCAGGCACCGACGCCCAAGGCCAGGAACATGTAGCCGATCTGGCTCATGGTCGAGTAGGCGAGGATACGCTTGATGTCGGTTTGCACCAGCGCAGCGAAGCCGGCCAGTACAAGGGTCACGCCACCGACCACGCCTACCAGGTGCAGGATGTCGGGTGCCAGCAGGAACAGGCCGTTGGTACGGGCGATCAGGTACACGCCCGCAGTCACCATGGTCGCGGCGTGGATCAGTGCCGAAACCGGGGTCGGGCCGGCCATCGCGTCCGCCAGCCAGGTCTGCAGTGGCAGCTGGGCCGATTTACCCACCGCACCGCCCAGCAGCATCAGCGTTGCCAGCACCATCCAGGTGTCGCCCGCCTGGAATTTCTGCGGTGCCAGCACCAGCAGCTCCTGCACGTTCAAGGTACCCAGCTGGGCGAACAGGATGAACAGGCCGATGGCCATGAACACGTCGCCGATGCGGGTGACGATGAATGCCTTGAGCGCGGCATTACCGTTGTTGCGGTTGCTGTAGTAGAAGCCGATCAACAGGTACGAGCACAGGCCCACGCCTTCCCAGCCGAAGTAGATGAACAGCAGGTTATCGCCAAGGATCAGGAACAGCATGCTGGCGATGAACAGGTTGGTGTACGAGAAGAAGCGCGAGTAGCCGGCTTCGCCACGCATGTACCAGGAGGCGAACAGGTGGATCAGGAAGCCGACACCGGTGACCACGCCGAGCATGGTGACCGACAGGCCGTCCAGGTACAGGGTGAAGTTCGGCGCGAAGCCGTCCACCGACATCCACTGCCACAGCAACTGGCTGTAAGCGCCGCCTTCAGGTGGGGCGACGTTGAATTGCCAGATGACGTAGGCGGCCGTGGCCGCCGACAGGCCTACCGAGCCGACGCCGATCAGCGCGGACAGGTTCTCCGAGAACCGTCCGCGCGAGAACGACAGCAGCAGGAAGCCGATGAGGGGAAAGACGAAAGTCAGGAAGAGAAGGTTCATCCGCGCATCTCACTGGCAGCATCGATGTCGAGAGTGTGGAACCGGCGGTACAGCTGCAGCAGGATGGCCAGGCCAATGCTGGCCTCGGCAGCTGCCAGGCTGATCACCAGAATGAACATCACCTGGCCGTCGGGCTGGACCCAACGGGCCCCGGCGACGACGAACGCCAGGGCAGAGGCGTTCATCATGACTTCCAGGCTCATGAGCACGAAGAGGATGTTGCGGCGGACCATCAGGCCAACCAGACCTAAGCAGAACAGGATGCCGGCGACTGCCAGGCCATGTTCGAGAGGGATAGCACCCATGATTTACTCCTTCGCCTCGTTGCGGCCTAGGTGGAAGGCGGTCACAGCTGCCGCCAGCAGCAGCATCGACGCCAGTTCGACCACCAGCAGGTAGGGGCCGAACAGGCTGACCCCCACGGCTTTCGGGCCCACGGTGGTACCGCTGATGCCGGCGCCGCTCGGGGTGACGAACAGCACGTACAGCAGCTCTGCCAGCAGCAGGGCGCCAAGGATGACCGGCCCGGCCCAGATGCCGGGCTTGAGCCAGCCGCGCTCCTGGGCCACCGAAGCCGGCCCGAGGTTGAGCATCATCACCACGAACACGAACAGCACCATGATGGCGCCGGCGTAGGCGATCACTTCCAGGGCACCGGCGAACGGCGCACCCAGGGAGAAGAAGATCATGGCCACGGAAATCAGCGAAATGATCAGGTAAAGCAAGGCGTGCACGGGGTTGGTGCCGGTCACCACCCGAAGGGTGGACACCACGGCGATCCCGGATGCGAAGTAGAAAGCGAATTCCATCTTTCTGTCCTTATGGGAGCAAGCTCTTCACGTTGATCGGCTCGGCTTCGTTCTGTGCAGCGCCTTTCGGCTTGCCAGCGATGGCCATACCCGCAACACGGTAGAAGTTGTAGTCAGGGTTCTTGCCGGGGCCGGAGATCAGCAGATCTTCTTTCTCGTACACCAGGTCCTGACGCTTGAACTCGGCCATTTCGAAATCCGGAGTCAGCTGGATCGCGGTGGTCGGGCACGCTTCTTCACACAGGCCGCAGAAGATGCAGCGCGAGAAGTTGATGCGGAAGAACTCCGGGTACCAGCGGCCGTCCTCGGTTTCGGCTTTCTGCAGCGAGATGCAGCCGACCGGGCAGGCCACCGCGCAGAGGTTGCACGCTACGCAGCGCTCCTCGCCGTCGGGGTCGCGGGTGAGCACGATGCGGCCGCGGTAGCGCGGCGGCAGGTACACGGGCTCTTCGGGGTACTGCAGGGTGTCGCGTTTGCGAAACCCGTGGGAGAACACCATGGCCAGGCTGCGCAGCTGGGTGCCGGTGCCCTTAACGATGTCGCCGATATACTTGAACATGGGTCAAATCCTCACTGGGCCGCGACGGCTGGCGTGTTGTAGAGCACGAGCGCAGCGGTCACCAGCAAATTGATCAGGGTCAGCGGCAGGCAGAACTTCCAGCTGAAGTCCATCACCTGGTCATAGCGTGGGCGCGGGATCGAGGCGCGCAGCAGGATGAACAGCATGATGAAGAACGCGGTCTTCAATGCGAACCACAGGAACGGCAGTTGCGGCAGGATGCCGAACGGGCCGTGCCAGCCGCCGAAGAACAGGGTTACCAGCAGCGCCGAGATGAGGATGATGCCGATGTACTCACCGACGAAGAACATGCCCCACTTCATGCCGGCATACTCGATGTGGTAGCCGTCGGCCAGTTCCTGTTCCGCTTCCGGCTGGTCGAACGGGTGACGGTGAGTCACGGCCACGCCAGCGATGAAGAAGGTGCAGAAGCCGAAGAACTGCGGAATGATGAACCACAGGTTCTGCGCCTGGTACTCGACGATGTCGCGCATGTTGAACGAGCCCACCTGCACCACCACGCCCATCAGCGCCAGGCCCAGGAACACTTCGTACGACACGGTCTGGGCCGACGCCCGCAAGCTGCCCAGCAGGGCGTACTTGTTGTTCGACGACCAGCCGGCAAACAGCACCGCGTAGACCGACAGGCCGGCCATGGCGAAGAAGAACAGCAGGCCGATGTTCAGGTCGGCGACGCCCCAGCCCGGGGTGATCGGGATGATCGAGAAGCCAATCAGCAGGGCGCTCATGGCCACGACTGGCGCCAGGGTGAAGATCATCTTGTCGACGAAGGGCGGGTTCCAGTCTTCCTTGAAGAACATCTTCAGCATGTCGGCTGCGATCTGGAACATGCCGAACGGGCCGACACGGTTCGGACCGTAGCGGTCCTGCCACCAGCCCAGCAAGCGGCGTTCGACGAAGCTGAGCAGCGCGCCGCAGACCACCACGGCCAACAGCACCACGATAGCCTTGACGACCTGGATGATCACATCGATCACTTCGGGGGTGAACCAGCTCATTGTGCTGCCTCCTGCAGACCTTCGACGGGTGCACCGAAGATGGCAGGCGGAATGCCGGCCAGGCCTTTCGGCAGCGCGACCAGGCCAGCGCCCAGCTCTTCATTGATACGCAGCGGCAGGCGCAGGGCCACACCGGCAACGGTCAGGCTCAGCAGCGCACCTTCGTTGACGCCCAGGCGGTCGGCCTCGGACTTGGCCAGGGCCACGTAGGCCGCCGGAATACGCTGTTGCACCGGGGCGGCGCGCGAGGAACTTTCTTCGCTGCCGAACAGGTGGAAGAACGGTACGGCAGTCCAGGTGCCACGGGCCGGGTTGAAGGCGCCCGGAATGGCGCTGAACCAGTTCAGGCGGTCGCCTTGCGACTCGATCAGGCGCACGCCCGGGTCACCAGCACGCAGGTGGCCACCGACCTCGTCCTGGAACTTGTTCCAGGCTTGTGGCGAGTTCCAGCCCGGCGACCAGGCGAACGGCACCTGCTGGCGCGGTTCGGCCGAGCCCGAGTAGCCTTCCATGGAGAAGGCGAACGCGGTGTCCTTGTCTTGCGGGGTACGTGGCTCGTGCACGCTGATGTTAGCGCGCATGGCGGTACGGCCGGAGTAGCGCAGCGGCTCGCGGGCCAGCTTCATGCCCTTGATGCGGAACGCGGCGCTTGGCGCGGCATTGACGATGCCGGCCAGTTGCGGCGCGGCAGCCGCACAGGCGCTGGTGACGTGGTCCAGTTGCGTCCAGTCGACCGGCTTGTTCAGCAGGGTGGCACGCAGGGCGTGCATCCAGCGCCAGCCTTCGTGGATCTGGATGCTGCTGTCCAGGTACTGCGGGTCGAACACCTGGAAGAAGCGCTGGGCACGGCCTTCCTGGCTGACCAGGGTACCGTCGCCTTCGGCGAACGAGGCGGCCGGCAACACCAGGTGGGCGCGGTCGACCGTCGAGGTTTTCGAGTGGTCGGCGACGATCACCACTTTGGCGGCCGCCAGGGCTGCGTTGACCTTGGCAGCCGCTACGCGGGCGTACAGGTCGTTTTCCAGCACCACGATCGCATCGGCTTTGCCGCTGATGACGGCGTCCAGCGCGGCATCTACCGACTCGCCACCGAGCATGGCCAGGCCGATGCTGTTCGCCTCTGGCACCACCAGGCTCAGGGAGCCGTTTTTCTCGCGCAGCTTCAGGGCCTTGGCGATGTTGGCGGCGGCTTCGATCAGGGCCGGGTCGGCCAGCGAAGTGCCCGCTACCACCAATGGGCGCTTGGCGGCCACCAGGGCGTCGGCGATGCGCTGGGCCAGGGCTTTGGCTTCGGCGTCCAGGCCTTCGACGGCCGGGGCGCTCGGGTCGATGGCGTGGGCCACGGCGAAGCCCAGGCGGGCCAGGTCGGCGGGGGCTGCGTGCACGCACTCTTCAGCCACGTCGTCCAGCTTGGTTTGCGCCAGCGAAGCGATGAACAGCGGGTACAGCGCGTGCTGGCCGATGTTCTTCACGGCAGCGTCGAGCCAAGGCTGCACCTTCATCGCTTCGGCCATGGCCTCGGCCTTGCCCTTGGTCGCCTGGCGCACAGCCAGGGCGACGCGGGCAGCGGTCTGGGTCAGGTCTTCACCCAGCACGAACACGGCGTCGTGGTCTTCGATGTCGCGCAGGGTCGGCACCGGCAGCGGGCTGTTGTTCAGCACGTCCAGGGCCAGGCGCACCCGGGCCAGCTCGCCAGCTTCCATGCCCGAGTAGAAGTACTCGGCACCGACCAGCTCACGCAGGCCGTAGTTGCTTTCGAGGCTGGCGCGTGGCGAACCGATACCGACGATGGTGCGGCCGCGCAGCAGGTCGGCGGCCTTGTCCAGGGCGGCGTCCAGACCCAGCTTGGTGCCGTCGGCCAGTTGTGGCTGGCGCGGGCGGTCCGTGCGGTTGACGTAACCGTAGCCAAAGCGGCCGCGGTCGCACAGGAAGTACTGGTTCACCGAACCGTTGAAGCGGTTTTCGATACGGCGCAGCTCGCCGTAGCGCTCGCCCGGGCTGATGTTGCAGCCGCTGGAGCAGCCATGGCAGATGCTCGGGGCAAACTGCATGTCCCACTTGCGGTTGTAGCGCTCGGAGTGGGTCTTGTCGGTGAACACGCCCGTTGGGCAGACTTCGGTCAGGTTGCCGGAGAACTCGCTTTCCAGCACGCCGTCTTCGACGCGACCGAAGTACACGTTGTCGTGGGCGCCGTAGACACCCAGGTCGGTCCCGCCGGCGTAGTCCTTGTAGTAGCGCACGCAGCGGTAGCAGGCGATGCAGCGGTTCATCTCATGGGCGATGAACGGGCCGAGGTCCTGGTTCTGGTGGGTACGCTTGGTGAAACGGTAGCGGCGCTCGTTGTGGCCGGTCATTACCGTCATGTCCTGCAGGTGGCAGTGACCGCCTTCCTCGCACACCGGGCAGTCGTGCGGGTGGTTGGTCATCAGCCATTCGACGACGCTGGCGCGGAACGCCTTGGACTCTTCATCGTCGATGGAGATCCAGGTGCCGTCGGAAGCAGGGGTCATGCAGGACATGACGATACGACCACGGGTGTCGTTCTCGTCGGTGTACTGCTTGACCGCGCACTGCCGGCAGGCACCCACGCTACCAAGCGCGGGGTGCCAGCAGAAATAAGGGATGTCGAGGCCGAGTGACAGACACGCCTGTAACAGGTTGTCAGCACCGTTGACTTCGAGCGCTTTGCCGTCTACGTGGATAGTGGCCATTGTTCAAAGTTCTTCGTTGGCCCGCGTGAGCGGGCGTGGCTAATGGAAATCGGTGAGCCTGCGGCACGCCACGAGTCATTCGGGCCTGCCGGCGGGCTGGCGGGTGGCACGGACCACCCGCGTTCTATCTTCTTATGCGCCGACCACAATCGGCTTCGCCAGGTTCGGGCGCAGGGTGCCAGCGCTTTCAGGCGCCACACCGGCCTCGAACTCCGAGCGGAAGTACTTGATGGCACTGCCCAATGGCTCGACGGCACCCGGTGCGTGAGCACAGAAGGTACGGCCTGGGCCAAGGAAGTTGACCAGCCCCAGCAGCGTCTCGATGTCTTCGGCGCGGCCCTGGCCGTTTTCCAGTGCGCGGAGCATTTTCACGCTCCACGGCAGGCCGTCACGGCAAGGGGTGCACCAGCCACACGACTCGCGGGCGAAGAACTCTTCCATGTTGCGCAGCAGCGACACCATGTTGACGCTGTCGTCGACCGCCATGGCCAGGCCCGTACCCATGCGGGTGCCGACTTTGGCGATGCCACCGGCGTACATCTGCGCGTCGAGGTGCTCGGGCAGCAGGAAGCCGGTACCGGCGCCGCCTGGCTGCCAGCACTTGAGCTTGAAGCCGTCACGCATGCCACCGGCGTAGTCCTCGAACAGCTCGCGGGCGGTAACGCCGAACGGCAGTTCCCACAGGCCCGGGTTCTTGACCTTGCCGGAAAAGCCCATCAGCTTGGTGCCGTGGTCTTCGCTGCCTTCACGGGCCAGCGACTTGTACCAGTCGTTGCCGTTGGCGACGATGGCTGGCACGTTGCACAGGGTTTCGACGTTGTTCACGCAGGTCGGTTTGCCCCATACACCCACCGCAGCAGGGAAGGGCGGCTTGGAGCGCGGGTTGGCGCGGCGGCCTTCCAGCGAGTTGATCAGCGCGGTTTCTTCACCGCAGATGTAGCGCCCGGCACCGGTGTGCACGAACAGCTCGAAATCGAAACCGCTGCCCAGGATGTTCTTGCCCAAAAGGCCTGCGGCCTTGGCTTCATCGATGGCGCGGTTGAGGTTCTTCGCGGCGGTGGTGTATTCGCCGCGCAGGAAGATGTAGCCGCGGTAGGCCTTCAGGGCGCGGGCGCTGATCAGCATGCCCTCCACCAGCAGATGGGGCTGTTGCTCCATCAGCATGCGGTCCTTCCAGGTGTTGGGCTCCATTTCGTCCGCGTTGCACAGCAAGTAGCGGATGTTCATGGATTCGTCTTTGGGCATCAGGCCCCACTTCACCCCGGTGGGGAAGCCGGCGCCACCACGGCCCTTGAGGCCGGAGTCCTTGACGCTTTGCACGATTTCGTCGGCGGACATGTCTGCCAGCGCCTTGCGCGCGGCGGCGTAGCCGTTCTTCGATTCATACTCGGCCAGCCATACCGGTTCGCCGTCGTCACGCAGGCGCCAGGTCAGCGGGTGGGTTTCGGCCGTGCGCGCGATGCGGTTGGCCGGGCCGAAGGAAGTAATGGTCATACGTAACCCTCCAGCAGTTTGGAAACGCCAGCCGGCTGCACGTCACCGAAGGTGTCGTCGTCGATCATCAGCGCCGGGGCTTTGTCGCAGTTGCCCAGGCAGCATACCGGCAGCAGGGTGAAGCGGCCGTCTGCGGTAGTCTGGCCAAGGCCGATGCCCAGTTCGCTCTGGATCTGGCTGACCACCGATTCGTGGCCGCCGATGTAGCAGACCATGCTGTCGCACACGCGGATGATGTGGCGGCCGACTGGCTGGCGGAAAATCTGGCTGTAGAAGGTGGCTACACCTTCGACGTCGCTGGCCGGAATGCCCAGCACTTCGCCGATGGCGTGAATGGCGCCGTCCGGCACCCAGCCGCGTTCCTTCTGAACGATCTTCAAGGCTTCGATGGACGCCGCGCGCGGGTCCTCGTAGTGATGCATTTCGTGCTCGATGGCCGAGCGCTCGGTTTCGCTCAGGGCGAAACGGTCTGTCTGGATAAGCGTGCTGTTCATGCTTAGCGGTCCACGTCAGCCATAACGAAGTCGATACTGCCCAGGTACGCAATGAGGTCGGCGACCATGCTGCCTTTGATCACCGAAGGGATCTGCTGCAGGTGCGGGTAGCTCGGGGTACGGATCCGGGTGCGGTAGCTCATGGTGCCGCCATCGCTCGTCAGGTAGTAACTGTTGATGCCCTTGGTCGCCTCGATCATCTGGAACGACTCGTTGGCCGGCATCACCGGGCCCCACGAGACTTGCAGGAAGTGCGTGATCAGGGTTTCGATGTGCTGCAGGGTGCGCTCTTTCGGCGGCGGCGTGGTCAGCGGGTGATCCGCCTTGTACGGGCCTTCCGGCATGTTGCGCAGGCACTGGTCGATGATGCGGATACTCTGGCGCATCTCCTCGACGCGGACCATGCAGCGATCGTAGGCATCGCCGTTGTGGGCCAGCGGTACTTCGAACTCGAAGTTCTCGTAGCCGGAGTAAGGGCGGGCTTTGCGCAGGTCGAAGTCGCAACCGGTGGCGCGCAGGCCCGCACCGGTGGTGCCCCAGGCCAGTGCTTCCTTGGTGTTGTAGGCAGCGACGCCGATGGTACGGCCTTTGAGGATGCTGTTCTGCAAGGCCGCCTTGGTGTACTCGTCGAGGCGCTTGGGCAGCCATTCGACGAAGTCCTTGACCAGCTTGTCCCAGCCGCGCGGCAGGTCGTGGGCGACGCCACCGATGCGGTACCAGGCCGGGTGCAGGCGGAAACCGGTGATCGCCTCGATCACGGTGTAGGCGCGCTGGCGGTCGGTGAAGGTGAAGAACACCGGGGTCATGGCACCCACGTCCTGAATATAGGTGCCCAGGAACAGCAGGTGGCTGGTGATGCGGAAGAACTCGGCGAGCATGATGCGGATCACGTCGACCTTCTGCGGCACCTGGATGCCGGCCAGCTTCTCCACCGCGAGCACGTACGGCAGGTTGTTCATCACCCCGCCGAGGTAGTCGATACGGTCGGTGTAGGGGATGAAGCTGTGCCAGGACTGGCGCTCGGCCATTTTCTCGGCGCCACGGTGGTGGTAGCCGATGTCCGGTACGCAGTCGACGATCTCTTCACCGTCCAGCTGCAGCACGATGCGGAATGCACCGTGCGCCGAAGGGTGGTTGGGGCCGAGGTTGAGGAACATGTAGTCCTCGTTGGCGCCCTGACGCTTCATGCCCCAGGCTTCGGGGTTGAAGCGCGCCGATTCCTCTTCGAGCTGCTGCTTGGCCAGGGTCAGGCTGTACGGGTCGAACTCGGTGGCACGGGCCGGGTAGTCCTTGCGCAGCGGGTGGCCTTCCCAGGTGGGGGGCATCATGATGCGGCTGAGGTGCGGGTGGCCGGCAAAGTCGATGCCAAACATGTCCCAGACTTCGCGCTCGTACCAGTTGGCGTTCGGCCAGATGCTGGTCACCGATGGCAGGTTGAGGTCGCCTTCGCTGAGCGACACCTTGATCATCACGTCGCTGTTACGCTCGATCGACAGCAGGTGGTAGAACACGCTGAAGTCGGCGGCTGGCAGGCCGCGGCGCTGGGTACGCAGGCGTTCGTCGACGCCGTGCAGGTCGTACAGCATGCTGTACGGCTTGGCCACGCCACGCAGGAAGCTCAACACTTCCTTGAGTTGGGCGCGCTTGACCCACAGCACGGGCATGCCGGTGCGGGTTTCCTGGGCGACGAATGCTTCGGCGCCAAAACGGTTGTGCAGTTCGACGACCACATCCTGGTCGTCAGCCTTGTAGGGCGGAATGAAAATAGCGTTGTCCGCTGTCATGGTCTCGGTCGCTTTGGGTCAACGTTAAGAATGAAGCCAGGCCGCCGGCTCCATGGGGAGCGGGCGGCAGGTCGCTGGATCAGACTTCGTCGGGGCTGCGCAGGTTGGTTACGGCAATGCGCTGCTCACGACGCAAGTCTTTCTGGGCTGGCATCTCGGCACGGTAAATACCTTGATCACCAACAACCCAGGAAAGCGGGCGTCGTTCTTGGCCGATCGACTCCTGCAGCAGCATCAAGCCTTGCAGGAAAGCCTCAGGGCGTGGCGGGCAGCCAGGCACATAGACGTCCACGGGGAGGAACTTGTCGACCCCCTGAACGACCGAGTAGATGTCGTACATGCCACCGGAGTTGGCGCACGACCCCATGGAGATCACCCACTTGGGCTCGAGCATCTGCTCGTACAGGCGCTGGATGATCGGCGCCATTTTCACGAAGCAGGTACCGGCAATGACCATGAAGTCGGCCTGACGCGGCGAGGCCCGGATGACTTCGGCGCCGAAGCGGGCGATGTCGTGGGGGGCCGTGAAGGCCGTGGTCATTTCCACGTAGCAGCAGGACAGGCCGAAGTTGTACGGCCACAGTGAGTTCTTGCGACCCCAGTTGACCGCGCCACGCAGCACATCTTCGAGCTTGCCCATGAAGATGTTCTTGTGGACCTGGTCCTCCAGCAGTTGATCAGTGACGGTTTCCCGTTCACCGACCGGGTACTGCTCGTTGGGCGCATCCGGATCGATTCTGGTGAGATTGTATTGCATGCCAAAGCCTCATTGTTTCAGCTTCGCTTGCCGCTTGCGGCGACCTTCGGGAGCCCAATCAAGTGCCCCGACGCGCCATAGGTAGACAAGACCTGCCAACAGAATTGCTATGAAAACGAGTGCTTCGACGAACCCGGTCCAGCCGCTTTCGCGGACGGACACAGACCATGCAAAGAGAAAGAGGGCTTCGATATCGAAGATCACGAACAGCATCGCGACCAGATAGAATTTGGCGGACAGGCGCAGGCGGGCGCTGCCGACGGGCAGCATGCCGGATTCGAAGGGTTCGTTCTTGGCGCGGCCCCATGCCTTGCTACCGAGCAGGCTGGACAGGCCGAGCATGAAGGCGCACAGGCCGACGACACCCAGGAGGAAGATGGCAAAGCCCCAGTTGTGGGCGATGAGTCCTGCCGAATCGGACATGCTAGAAATCCTTATACAGAGACCCAGCTCTGCAGTCTGAAAAAAGTGTAGAGCGGCGACCTGGTGTCGCACATGCAGTGACCAAATGTCGCAGCTGAATCAATCGCGCTGATTTTATGGGTAAACCTGGTGCAAGTAAAATTTCTGTAGCAAATTTATCCGTAGGATTTAGTGCAACAGCAGCGCGTAAATGGCTGAAAGCCTTGAAATTCGGGCATTGCGTGCGCTTTTGTTAATTATGTTTCTTGCGAGTGGTAACGAATTACAAGTTTCGTAATGATAATTAATATCATTTGGCCTGGTGCCATTTAACTGGGCTGTTCTGAGCCTTGTAAAGTTCATCTGGCGAGTCCCCCTACTTGTAAATGCGAAAGGGCCGTGTTCTAGCAGCTTTGCGCGGCGGTTGCACCGCTCTGGGTCAATACTTTAGTGGTTGGGTCATGACTGGCTGATGAAGCGGCCGGCCAGTGCTGCCCTGGGTGCGGTGCTGCCACAAGCATAGACGTGATTGTGGGGTTTGTTGGGCTGGCGTGGGTCGCGTGAGGGCTGCCATTTGTATGGCGAAAGGAATGCAGCGCCTGTGAAACCGAGCGCCGCCCGCGCGCGACCGCCTTGTTTGTACGTCGCCATATCGAGGCGTGCGCCAAAGCGTTCGCGCGCAAATCCCACAGGCATAACTGGCCCGAAACAAGCGTAGGAGCGAGCGCAGCTCGCGATGCGCCGCGCGGGCGGCGCTCGATCTGCGCAACACCGCAAAAACCAAGGCAGGCACCTCGCCGCCCTGATGCGGTCCTTGCTGGTTTGCTGCCTCAAGATAGACCTGATTATGGGGTTTGTTGGGGCTGCCGTTGGGTCGCGTGAGGGCTGCCATTTGTATGGCGAAAGGAATGCAGCGCCTGTGAGACCGAGCGCCGCCCGCGCGGCGCATCGCCGGCAAGCCGGCTCCCACATCTGTTTCGGGCCAATGATGCCTGTGTGATTTGCGCGCGCCCCCTTTGGCGCATGGCTCGATACCGCGCCGTATTTACTAGGCGGTCGCCTGCGCTGGCCCAGGATGGACTGGCCCGAAACAGATGTGGGAGCCGGCAAGCTGAACTGGCATGCAGCACAGAGGCACCCCTGATAGGCGCGATTCGCCTGTAGGAGCGGCCTTGTGTCGCGAAAGGGCCGCAGAGCGGCCCCGGCAATTTTGCGTTGGCGCATAGATCCCGGGGGCGCTACGCACCCCTTTCGCGACACAAGGTGAACTGGCCTAATGATTTTGGACACCTTCATCGGGCGCTATGATGGCGCCCAAT